>Ga0265295_1000353_pt1 | contig 93929 bp, 72 predicted proteins | sample Munlansysbiofilm_FD_192503 | JGI IMG/M metagenome (GOLD analysis project Ga0265295, IMG submission 192503) | Leachate microbial communities from a municipal landfill in Southern Ontario, Canada - Methane capture system biofilm | ecosystem: Engineered > Solid waste > Landfill > Unclassified ... | reverse complement strand
AAAGCGCAAAATGTGTGGATAACTGAGCTTTTTCAGGGTTCATGTTGAGAATATTTGAAAAAATTGTGGATAACTACAAAGTAGATCCTGGAAAGCTGGACTATTTGGTATTACGCAAAGGTCTTACCATGTATAAAGTTACGGGTTTATTTGTCCATCACGGGCGATATATACCGATAAGCTGTTGCCGTCCAAGGCGATAGGTGCATCCAGGCTCAACTGTATTATCCCGCCGGAGCTGAAATGGCACGCGTGGTCGTCTGGGAGTATATGTGGCTGTCGTCGATGCTCCTCCCTCGCCATCCTGGCGTCCAGCGAGCTTGCGAGCATGGACTACAGGCTGTGTCAGGACAATATGCATTGTTGTCGTCGATGCTCCTCCGTCGCTCAACGCCAGCGCGGGAAACAAAAAGCGGGAGCGTGAACTCCCGCTTTTGATGGATTGTTCTTTTCGGATCAGGGCAGGTCGCGTTCCGCGGTCACCCGGAAGAAGTGAGAGGGATCGGTCGCCGCGTTATAGGATCTGGAGAAGCCGGGGGTTGTGGTTGAATCCACGAAGCTGTAGGGGTCGTCGCTGTTGTAAACCCTGAACCTGCTTACCGAAATGGGATAGGTCCAGCTCACGGTGAGGTAATTGGGATAAGCCCCCGGCGCGATGGAGATGTCCGCCACTGCAGGCAAGGCCTGCCATTGAACAAAATCCGGCCCCCAGAGGTTGTTGAATTCGTCAGTTTCGGCGATGCGATTGTCGGTGTCCACCCGGAACCAGGAACTCCAGGTTTCCGCCACATCCGTGCTGACGTTGGTGAAGGTGACATACTTGACCTGACCGGTGTCTAGGGAGGGGATTTCCTGGTACAGGTCGCCCACTTCTCCGGCCGCGGGAGCGGAGGCGAGGTTTTTGTAGAAGTCGATCCGGAAAGGTTCAACGATGGTGTTGCTGGCAGTGTTCATGACATACACCCTTACGGTCGCGGGAGCGCAAACATAAGCGTCGGGACGTTCCCAGGTTACGTTAACGATCTGCAGGTTCATGCTGGCTCCCAGCCAGTGGATCCGATAGTTGGGGTCATCTTCGTAGTAGGTTCCGCTGAAAACGCCGAGGTAGTCGCTGAAGGTTACAGTGCCCGCATTCACCGATTTCCAGACGTTGTGGGAGCCGGCACCGGCAAAGGTGGGGAAGTTCGCGTGGGTGATGTTCAGGTCCTGTTCGTTGTCCACGCGGAAGAGCACCCCTCCGGGGATTCCATTTTGGAAGGTGCAGTAGTGAAGGCCGCTTACGGTGGCGTCGTCGCGGATGTAAACCCCGGTGGTGTTGAGGTATTCAAAAAACACGTGCTGGGCGGTGAGGTCACCTCCGGGATTGACATTGAAGTAGAAATAGCCGTCGTCGAGGTGGGTGAAGGTTGTCACTTGTTCGGCGGTGGAGCCATAGACGTCGACCATGCCGCCAGCATAGACGCTGAAAGTCTGATCGGCCGCCAGGCGGACATGGTTGTAGGAGGCAAAGGACATCTTGCCGCCGTTGGAGATACCGATGCTGCCGTGGCAGCGCAGGTCCTCGCGGTTCATGTGGAAGGTGCCGTGAAAAACGGTGAAATTGCCCCGGCAGATCAGGGGGACAGATGTACCACTAACAAGTTCCACAGTGGACGAGGGGAGGTCCTTGTCGATCTTGAAGTGGTAGAAACTGATGGTATTGAAGTCGATGTCGATGGTGGCGTTGGTGGAGCCGATCATGGCGAAGGTGCCTCCGGCGGGGGCGAAATAATCCCTGCGGCCAACCAGATTTCCGGCCGAACAGATGATGCCGCCGGTGATGTCCACAGCCAGGGCGTAGCCGTTTTGCAGCCAGATGCCTTTATCGCGGAAACTCAGACGCCCGCCATCCATCTCGATCCCGGCTGTGGCGGCCGCGGGCCAGTAGGAGTACAACACCGCGGGGTTGCTGCAATACACGTTCACCTCACCGCCATAGACGTGCAGTTCCCCAAAGAGGTTGACCCCTGTATCATCGGTGATGTTCAGAACGCAGTTGGTATTGCAATAGTAAGCGCCGTAGAGGCCGTTGTCGGCCAGGTCGTTGATGTTCAGCGTTCCCGAGATCATGTCCACCGCGCCGGCGGTCCAGTCGTATTGGGCGATGTTCACTTCACCGCCTTCGTAGTTCACGCGGATCGCGCCGCCGCTCTTGTCCGCTTCCACGATGTTGAAGTTTTCAGGGGTGTTCAGATACTGGTGACCGCCACCGTTGAAGACCACGCGGCCTGTCCTTTCAATGAAATTCGAGGGACCCTGGTTGTTCCACCAGTTTCCGGCTATGTAGATATTGTAAACCGGTGAGCCGGAAACGTGCTGAACGTCCAAAGCGCCGAAATCGAGGGTGAAATCGCCCTTGATGGTGATATCGCTGCTGAGGTGATAGGTCCGGTTGGAATCGATGGTCAGGTTGGGAAGCCAGTTTCCGGGGCCAAGAAAGACTTGGGAGGTACTGGAAACATTGGAGCTGAAAACCACCGTTCCCCCCGTGGGCTGGAAAGTGCCATACACGTCCAGCGTACCGCATCTGATGGTGCCTGAAACCAGCGTAACCACGGCACTGGTGGGAATGCCCAGGCTGTAATTGGGCAGGGCGAAGGTGCCAGAATTGATGTTGATGGTCCCAGCGGGGTTGAAATAGAAAATGCCGTTTATGGTCACGGACCCGGTGTCTATCTGCAGGGTCCCTCCAGAAACAACGCCGTTATCAGCTACGACCACTTCGCCGGAATCAACCATCAGGGTACCCCAAATATCCAAATCATCACCCACGCTCATCCCCCTCTGATTAAGGTCCAGGGTGTTACCGGCGCGGATGGTCAGCTTTCCCGGCACGTCAAGGTCAGCGGTGCTGGTTGCGGCCACCGAGTAAACTCCGCCGGTGTAGGTGGCGCCGGAGCTGTCCCTGCCGATATCGAGCTGGCCGATAGTGTGATTGCTTTCATCTATTTGTATGGTTTGGTCAGCAGTGCTGGTGAAAAAAACTTGGCAAGTGGAATTGATCTGCACGTTGGCTCCGCTTTCCACGATCCAGTCTCCGCCGCATTCGATGATGCTGTTGTCGGCGGCAGTGAGTTGGCTGTCGTTAAACCATTTTATATCGCCCGCGGAATCGAGCTTTGTGTTCATGATCAGCTGGCCTGAGATAAAGGCTGTGGCACAACTGATCTGAATTCCGCTGGCGTCCAGGGTTCCGTTGGAAACGTATAGCCAGCCGCCAAGGTCGAAATCGTTGCCCCAGAGAGTGGCGGTGGCAGAGGTTTTGGCGATGGTGAGGTTGTAGAAATTGCCGAGTTGCAATTCTATCAGGGAGTTTGAGCTGCCGTAGAATACAAAGATGCCACCGGTGGGGGCAAAGCCGGACCAGGTGCCTTCGAAATCTCCCTCGGTTCTGATGTACCCCGAGGAGATGCTGAGGGTAAGGTAAGTTGGGGCAGGGCTTCCCAAAACGTTGTAAACGGCTATACCTGTCTGGTGGAAATCCAGGTACCCGCCAATCATGACCAGGGAAGCATCGTCATAGGAACTCCAGGTGGAGTATTCAGCGGAGCTGTAAACGTTGAAATACCCGTTGCTGATGGTAATGTCTCCCTTGAGGTCCACATTCTCGTTCGTGACGTTGATGGCACCGAACTGGTCGGTAAGCCACCATTTCCCGTAGATTCCGGCATCAGCCAGGTCGTTCGCGGTGAAGGTGGCATTGGTGTTCATGTCTATGCCGCCGGAGGTCCAGTCGTACTGGGCGCAGGTGACGGTCTTGCCGCTGGTGAAGCGCAGGGCGGAGTACATGTCTATTTCCAGGATGTTGAAGGTTTCATCACTCAGGATAGTTTGCCAGGTGGTGCTGTTGTTGAAGATCACCCTGCCCTCGCCTTCGACAAAGCCGTCCGGCCCCACCTGGTTGTTCCAGTTGCCGGCGATGGTGATGTCGTTTGAACCGTCCACGGAAAGATAGCCGCTTTCGATGGTGAGGTTGCCAATGAGGGTGAGGTTGTATTCTGAGACAATTCCAGAGGTGGCGCTGCAAATGAGGTTGTAAAGCCAACAGCCCGGCCCCTGCAGGTCGATGTATTGGAAAGCACCGTCCATCTTGAGCGTGCCGGTGTTGAATTTGATGCCATAGGTTCCGACAGTGTTGCCCAGGTTGTAGTCCAGGAGGTGGCCCAGCAGGGTCACCACGATGTCTTCGCTGCAAAAGAACCTGTTGCCGATGTTGTTCACCAGGTCGTTGTTGATCTTGAACGGCTGGGTGGTGTCCAAGTTGATATTCACGTAGCCAGTTCTCGCAGTTTTTGCGGCGTTCAGATATCCGAACTCGGTGGTGGGTTCGTAATTTCTTATATGGCTATCCGCCGTGCCTTTGAAGCTGACACTACCTCCGCTGTCCATGATGAATCCGGCCCCATTGTAAATGGTGAGGTTACCGTAAAAATTGAATAAAGTGAGACCACTGTCCACAGTAGAAGAGCCCGGATGCCAGTATGCAGTTCCAGAAACAGAAAGCGGGCCGGTGCCCGTCACAGAGATGGTCCCGTAGTTATCTAGGTTGCTTGCGATCGAGACTCCGCCGGTGCTGCTCATGGTCAGGGTACCGTTGTTGGATAAGTAACCGCCGTTGGTCAGGCTGTAGGATGAGAGCACCCGCAGTTCGCCGCCTGTCTGGATTATCATGCCGTTGCAGAACGAGTTGGCGGTGATGTGCGGCTTGTTTGTGGTTGAGGGGATGATCACGCCATCCGAACTGGTGGGTACTCCGTTGGGACTCCAGTTTCCCGATGTGCTCCAGTTTTGATTGGTGCTGCCGGTCCAGGTGTAGGTGGTTTGGGCCAGAAGCCCGGCCGCGGCTATCAACAGGATCAGGACAAATAAAAAACGTTTCATGATCTCTCCTTGTTTGGATCATTGGGTTATGGCAATGGTTTCATCCCACGATTGTGGACAAAATTCTACACGGTTCGAAACTGAAGGGAATTTTTGCGGTCCATCCCCAGTCTGGTGGGGAGGAAAACACCCAATATTGGCGATTGAAAAGCGGCTAACATTACCGGCCATACTTCCTTCGACCTTTGGTTAACATATTGTTGAATAAGAATATCGACCAAGCCTGGCTTGGTCCCGCACATCGGATTTCATGCTCTGGCCAGAGTTTAAAACTGTCAAGATGAAAATTGTTAATTTGACAGTATTAGTTGGGATAGTTCACAATTCCCGGACAGCCGGGTAAGAGGCCGCGGGAGGCTGGCTTGGGGGATAGGCGCGAAAGACTTTCCGGATCAGCTTTCCGGGATGAGCAGGTCCTCCAGGTCCAGTTTGGGAACGTGGTGAATGTCTTCGCCGTCCCGCCAGTATTAGATGGAGCCATCAGCCCGGGCGGGATCGAGCACCACTTGTTCCGCGGGAACGCCCAGCGCGATCACCAGAGCTATTTCCAGTTCTTCCGGCAAGCGGAAGGTCCGCCGCACTTCGTCCTTGTTTACGGAACCCAGCATGCAGCCGCCCCAAGCCTGTTCAGCGGCGGCCAGCAGAATGCTCTGGGCGGCGATGCCGGTATCGATGAACTGCATCGGGCCGGCTTCCCGGGGCAGGCACATGATCAGATAGGCGGCGGGACGCTGGCCTGGCGCGGGTCCGGGCCAGGTCTTCAGATAACCGCCCCAGCGGGTGTGGGGGAAAACCAGATCGCATTCCTCCTTGGTGTAAACAAGCCTGTAACGCAGGGGTTGGCGGTTCATGGCGCTGGGGGATAGGCGCGCGTTGTTTAGCAGGGCCAGCAGGTCCTCGCGGCGGAGGCGCTGATTTTCAGCGAAACGGCGGTAACTGCGGTTTTTTACGATCAGATCGTGCAGCATATCCCACTCCTTGGGTTTTTATGGCATGGCGCAGCTTGGCTGAGAGCTGAGAATTTGTCAATGTTTGTGATGGTGAAGAGGATGTGAGCCTGGGAGCGCGGTTGGCGGAAAGGCTCAGGTGTCGCAGGGGAAGGGGGTTTTAAGCAATTCCGCGAAATCCGTGAGCCGCCATTGCCAGTTGCCCAGGGCCGTGCCGGGAACGTTCATGCGAGCGGAGGAATCCAGTCCCAGGATGTCCTGCACGGGGATGATGATGTTGGCGCAGCCGGAGGATTCGGCTATGAGGCAGATGATCCGGTGGATGGACCTCTCTATGTCCGCAACATCCTCCAAGCCGAGGCCGGCAAAGAGCGAAGCGTTCGACCGGATGAACTGGAACAAATTAACGCGGCTGGGTGAATCTTCGGCCAGGTTGCCGAACCACTCGCGGATGGTGGGATTGTCGTGGGTTCCGGTGTAGAGGAAGCGTTCGGGCGGGAATTCGCGCACTTGGGGCACACTCTCCTCAAAACAAAACTGAAGCACGATCATGCCCGGCAGGTCGTATTGGTCGCGATAGGCACAGACTTCCGCGTTGAGGATGCCCAGATCCTCCGCGATGAAACGGTCCGCGGGGAACAGCGCCCGCAGCAGGGGAAAGAAATCCTCCGGCAGGGCCTTTTCCCAGCTTCCTTCCAGGGCCGTGGCCGGGAGTTCCGGCTGCTCCCCGGTCCCGTCAGAAGCCAGGGGCACAGCCCAGTAATTCACGTAGCCGATGAAGTGATCGAGGCGGACCTTGTCCAGATGGACCAGCGCGTTGCGGATGCGATGGGTGAACAGCTGGAAGCCATCCTGGCGCATCACATCCCAGCGATAGAGCGGGTTTCCCCAAAGCTGGCCGTTTTCGCTGAAGGCGTCTGGCGGAACTCCGGCCACGCGGAGACGGTTGCCGTCGTCATCCAGATCGAAGAGCTGCGGATTTGCCCATACTTCCGAGCTGTGATAGGAAAGGTAGAGCGGCATGTCGCCGATCAGCAGCAGGCCTTGGTCGTTGATGTAGTCCTTGAGGCGGTTGAGTTGGTCCTTCACAATGGCCTGGGCGCAGGCCGTACGCAGCATCTGGCGTCCATAGCGCTTGAACAGGCTGGCGTAGAGTTCCGGTGAATAGTGCTGGTGCTCCTCTCGGAAGAGCTGCCAGTTGTCGTCGCCATACAGTTTGCTCAATGTGATATATGACAGATAGGGCTTCATATACAAAGCGTTGCTTTCGATGAAGTCATATATCTCAATGTCAGAAAGGAAGTTATCCGCCGCTTTAGCGATGAGCGGATCCTTGAGGCGGTAAACCGCGTCGTAGGGCACATGGTCGGTTACTGGCAATCTGGCCGCGTCGAGGTCAGGCAGGTCGATCAGGCCGTCTTCATAGAGCAGGTCGGGGCTGATCAGATAGGGGTTGAGGGCGAAAGCGGAGATGGGATTGTAAGGCGAATTGCCGTACCCGGTTTGATAGAGGGGCAGGATCTGCCAGTATTTGATGCCGCGTTCCACCAGGATGTCGGCAAATTGGCAGGCCGCGGGGCCAAGGTCGCCGATGCCGAAATCCGAGGGCAGGGAACTGATGTGCAGCAATACGCCGAGGTTTTTCACGCGGCTTCCATTATCCTCAGGATGCAGGTGGTGAGCAGCACGGCGTCGCTGCCCTGGCTGGTTTTCAGCTTGGAATCGGTGTCCAGCAGGATGGCCAGGATCTTTTCCAGCTGGGGAAGGGTGTATTTCTGGGCGAAACCCAGGTAGAATTTGCGTTGGTCGGCAAAAACTTCCATGAGGTGCTTGGAACTGATCTCGGCGGGGCTGAGATGGGCTTCCTTCATAAGCAGGATGTGGTATATCACCAGAAAGACGCGGTTGATCTGGCTGGTGATCTGCAAGGCTTTCTGATCCGAGGCCAGCAGGCGGTCCAGCAGGGTCAGGGCCTCCCGGGGCTGTTTTTCGCCGAGGGCCTTGGCAAAGGCGATCTGGGTGCCCACGCGGGAAGAGCCAATGCCACGCAGCACATCGGCTTCAGTGATCTGTTTGCGGTCACCCACCAGCAGGGCCAGCTTCTGCAGCTCGTTGTTGGCGCTGGCGAAATCCAGCTCCACGCGGTTGGTGAAAGCGTAGCGGGCGGGTTGGGGCATGAATTTGCCCAGACGGGCCAAAGCCTTGTCCAGCCAGGCCGCGAACATGCCTCCATGGCGGGGCGGTTCGCAGGTGACGGTTTCGCAGGCCTCTTTGATCTTCTTCCAGCCGGAAAGGCGGGCGTCGATCTTTTCCGCCGTGATCACCAGGCTCTGCTGCGGGGAAGGGTCCGCAAAATAGTTCGCCAGACATTCCAACTCTGCTTTTTTGAGCAGGTCGGCATTGCGGAAGAGGATCAGCTTGGCGCTGGAAAAGATGGAGTAGGTGTCCAGCAGATCGTTGATCTGGGCACTCCTGGCCTCATCTCCATAGACGATCACCAAGTCCACATCGTCATTTTGCTTCAGTTCCTGGCGAACCCTGTCGGTGACTGTATCCATCAGGAACGCGTCGCCGCCGGTGAGCAGGAAGTTGTCTCCCAGGCTCAGTTTGACGGTGTCAAATTCCAGGGCGTCGATGGCCATCAGGGTTTCCCGAGGAGCAGCGCGATGCTGATCAGGCCGAGCGCCCAGCAATAGTAGGCGAAATATCTGAGCCTGGCCCGGGAGATCAGTTCCAGCAGGCCGCCGATCACCAGATAGGCCACCGCGAAGGCAGCCACAAAACCGCCCAGATAGATGCCAAACTCAGGCCAGCCAAGTTGTTTGAAGAGGCCGAAGTTCACAAAGTTTGCCGCCAGGATGGCCGGTATGCTGAGCAGAAAGGAAAACTCCGCCGCGTCCCGCCGTTTGAGGCCGGCCAGCAGCGAACCCGCGATGGTGGAGCCGGAACGCGAGATCCCGGGAATGATGGCAATTCCCTGGATCAGGCCGATGAAAACGGCGCGCGGGACGCCCATGTTCGAGGCGGGGATGTCGCCGGAGCGGAGATGGTCTGAAACAAAAACGATGATCCCCGTGACCAGCAGCATGAAAGCCACCACCAGGGGCTTGGCGTAAAGGGATTCGAAAAGGTCCCCGAACAACAGGTAGATCAGGCCGGTGGCGAGGGTGGCGCAGAACAAGTAGAGGATCACGTTGCGGTTGCGGCGGTGGGCTTCATGCCGCAGGGTCCGCTTCCAGCTGAACAGCGATACCAGCAGCACCCAGACGCGCCGGCGGAAAAAGGCCAGCACGGCCAGCAGAGTGCCCAGATGCAGGAAGACCTCAAACAGGGCGTCGCCGCCGGACTCGATCCCAAAGAAGTGCTGGGCCAGCACCAGATGGCCGGAACTGCTCACCGGCAGAAACTCCGTCAAACCCTGTAAAATGCCCAACAGGACCGCGCTGAAGAAACTCACATTATCCTCACATTATCTGGGGTACGTCGGTTTTGCCCACTTGGGAGAGCGGGATCAGGGTGAAACCCGCCGCCTGGATCCGGTTCATGAAAGTTTTCAGATATTCCAGCTTGTCGGCATTGTGGCAATGGGTGATCACCACAACGGTGTTTTTGCGCTGCCCCAGCTCCTGCACCAGACGGAGCCTGGTTTCCAGATTGGCGTCGGAAATGTCTGGCGAATCCAGAAAGAGGTCGTTGCGGTAAGCCGGCACGCGGGCTTTCTGGGCCGCCTGATAGGCGATCGAGACGTTGGAGGTGCGGCTGTCCAAAAAAGACATGCCTTTCTTTTTCAGCACTCCCATCACCCAGCCCATGATGTTGCTGTCGGTGGTGGCCAAGCTGCCCATGTGGTTGTTTATGCCAGTGCAGAGCGGAAGCGAGTTGATATGGCGCAGCAGGGTCTTTTCCACCTGGGCCTGGTCCATTTGCACCAGGATGGGGTCTTCGCCGGGATTCTGGCGCGGATAGCCTATCGGCTCCATGGGGACGTGGACCAGCGTTTCGCGGCCCTGGGCGTGGGCGCGGTTCATGGTTTCCTCGCTGTGCCTGAGGCGGGAGATGATGGCAAAACTTACCTCGGTGGGCAGGTCAAGCCACTTTTGCAGCATCTCGTCAGCCACCGAGCCAAAGTCGTCCACCACGATGGCCAGGTATTTCTTTGCTGAGGATTCCTGGCTGGAAGGCTTGGCGTAAACGAGTTTGACCACATACTCATCTTCACCCCGGGTAAAAGTGAGGATCTGCCCTCTACTTTCCACCCTGCCGGCGCTGAGAGCGGCGCCGTGGGCCTCAAACACGCCCTTGACGATAAAATTGGCATAGCTGAGGTCCATTTTCCTGCGGTCGACGGGCAGGGTGATTTGCTCCACCCCGCGCGATTTCCAGCGGGTGATTCCGCCTTGGGGCAGGGAAAACTTGGCTTCCAGAGATCCATTCAGCTTGTCCAGGTCGAATTCCCCGCCGCGGGTGGCCTGCTCCTCCGTGGGAACCTGGACCGAGTCATTCCGCCGGGAAACCATCCAAACGATCGCCGCGCAGAGCAGCAGAATGAGCAGATAGAGCCAGAGCGACAGATCCCGGGGCCTGGCTTGGGGGGAAACGCGTTTCTTAGTCCGCTTCGCCAACCGGGGCCTCCTCAGCTGTCTGAAAACGTCGCGGATGCAGCCTTTCGGCCAGGTCCACCCCCAGCTTCACCAGCGGAGAGAAGAGCAGGTTGGAGAGCATCACCGCCACGCAGATCACCAGGATATCGTAGAACAGGGCCGGGAAACCGTTGGTGACCGCTAGATAGAGGTTGGGCGAGACACCGACGATGCTGAAGAGCAGGTAGAACACGTTCAGCACGATCAGGTTGTAAAACGCCGAGAAGATGACGGCCAGCAAGACATAGGCCACAGCGTGCAGCAGATAACGGCCCTGACGCTCGTGATATTCCCTGCGCACCAGCGCCAGGGCACGGGTCAGGTCCAGTCCGCGTTCCCGGAAAGGCCGGGTCCAGCTGTTGCGGATGGCATAGCCCAGGATCAGCAGCACGCACACCAGCCTGGCCAGCACCAGGTAGATCACTTTGAGTGGCAGCGCGATCCCGTAGAAATGGTTCAGAAACGCCGCCACCAGATAGATCATGCCCGCGGCGAAGAGAATGATCAGCAGCAGCTTGTGCAGGCCGATCACCGTGAGGTTGAAGGACCTTTTTTCCGCGGCGGGATGCGGCCTCAGGTCGCTGTATAGGGCGCTGTGGTTCTTGACCACCAGAAAGGCCACGTAGATGAAGGCCAGCAGGAAGACCACCAGGGGGAAAAAGTATTTCTGCGAAGTGAATAACCCGGTGGAGGCCCACAAAAAGCTGTCCGTGTCTATCCAATAGAACAAGGTCATGGGATAAAGGAATACCTGCACTCCGTTGAAATCACCGAAGAGCAGTTTGAGTAGGCGGATGAGCATCTTGTGCAGGTTCATGGGTTGATCAGCTTGTCCTTTCTTGCTTTGGGCAAGAGTCAAAACCTGCGGGGGCCTTATCTGTCAATGCCAATCTTGGAACGGAGGGTGTCATCATCCGCTTGCGCTCAGAGGGTCTTGGTGCCCTTGGTGGAAAAAGCGTTGACGTCGAGCGCCGCGAACTGGCCCTCCCGAAGTTTGGGAATGGCTGCGGCCCCCACCATGGCGGCGTTGTCCACGCAGAGCTTCTGCGAAGGGATGCAAACCTCGATGCCCCGCGCGCTGGCACTAGCGCTGAGTTGTTTCCTCAGGGCGGAATTGGCGGCCACCCCACCGGCCAGGAGAATGGTGTCCAATCCCTGTTCCAGGGCGTATTTGAGGGATTTGCCTATCAGGGGGTCGATGATGGCCTGCTGGATCGAGGCGGCGAGGTCTGGCAAATGCGCGGCCACAAACTCCCGTTCGTGCCGGGCCAGATACTCAAGCACGGCGGTCTTCAGGCCGCTGTAGCTGAAGTTCATGTCGTCCCTGCGTTTGAGGGCGCGGGGAAAGTTGTGGAAGGCCGGATCTCCGCTCTGGGCAGCCCGGTCCAGTTCCGGACCGCCGGGGAAGCCCAGCCCCAGCAGCTTGGCAGTCTTGTCGAAAGTCTCGCCGGCAGCGTCATCCAGGGTTTTGCCCACCACCGTGAAATCCGTGAGGGTGCTGAAATGCACCAACTCCGTGTGTCCGCCGGATACCACCAGGGCCAGGAAGGGCGGGCGGAGGCGCGGATGCTCGATGAAATTGGCAAAGATGTGCGAAAGCATGTGATTGACGGTGATCAGCGGCTTATGCCAGCTCCAGGCCAGGCTTTTGGCAAAGGCCAGGCCCACGATCAGTGATCCGATCAGCCCGGGATTGATGGAAACCGCCAGGGCGGCGATGTCCTCCCGCCGCAGGCCGCTGTTGCCCAAGGCCGCTTCCGTGAGGTGGAGTATGTTCTGCAGGTGCAGGCGGGAAGCCAGCTCCGGCAGCACCCCGCCAAAATCGGCGTGATCGGTTTGGGTGGAGACCAGGTTGCAGATCACTTCATAGTTGTCGCCCACGATGGCCACGGAGGTGTCGTCGCAGGAGGATTCGAAGGCCAGGATGCGGTTCATCGCGAAGCGCGCACCTGTTTGGGGGTGATGTCCTGCACGGTGACTCCTTCCGGAACTTCGTACCGGACGCTATACAGGCCTCCGGCATCGGGCTGGGCGGCTGTGTAAACGCGCACACCTCCGGGCAGGGAGGCCAGAAGGGAAGCTTTGCCCCGCACTTTTAACGAGGCCCGGGCGGGGAAGATCTTCACTTTCGCCGGCGGCGTGATCAACAGGTCGGTGAGGATCCTGGTTTCCAGTTGTTCGTGATCCTCAGGCGCGGCTTTGGTAGCTGGGGTTCCGTCGGGTTGGGCGGTGGTTTTGCCGTTCTGGCTGGTTTCCGGGCTGGTCTTTTTCTGTGCCTGGCCAGCTTGGCTCAGTTGCTCCGCCAGGGTGGGAGGCATCACTCCCAGCACTTTCACATTCAGCTTTTCCGGGATCTCCAGGGCCAGATAGTCCGCCGCGTTTCCCGCCCAATAATCCGCGGCCTCCATCTGGATGTGGGCCGGGGAATATCTGAGGCGCAGGATATCCAGGCCCCGTCCCTGGACGGTGCTGGCGATCTTGGGGGGCGGCTGGCGCAAAGAATCGGCCCCGGTGGCGTTCACCAGCTTCAGCGGCAGGCTGGTTTTGCTTTCCTGCTGCGCCACCAAGGTTATCTGCAGCCAGAAAAATATCGCCATCAGCAGCGCCACGATCTTCAGGCCGAGGTTGTTGTTCATCTTCAGTGGTTTTCCAGCATCTGGGCGAGGCCCAGCTGCTTGATCTTTTTATAGAGGGTGGTGCGCTCGAGTCCGATCACCTGGGCGGTTTTGCTCACCATCCAGTCGTTGACCTTCAGAAAATGCAGGATGTAATCGCGCTCGAAAGCCGAGGTGCTGTCCCGGATGCTCTTGATCTGGAAGTAGCGGTCCATGCCCACGGCCCCGTCGTCCTGGCTTTGCAGAAGCTTGTTGTGCAGATGCCTGAGGATGGTTTTGTTGCTGATCTCGCGTTCGTTGATGCTGATGAAGCGGCAGAAATTCTTCAGTTCGCGCACGTTGCCGGGCCATTTATAGGACAGCAGTTCGTCCTTCAGTGCCTGCAGGTCCAGCTGCTCGCTTAGATGGTAGCTGTTGGCATAGCTGGTGATGAAATAGCTCATCAGCAGCAGGATGTCGTCGCCCCGTTCCCGCAGCGGCGGGATTTGGATCACGTTGCCTTCGATGCGGTAGTAGAAATCACGGCGAATGCGGGCGGAATCCGCCAAAGCCTTCAGTTCCGCGTTGGAGGTGTAAACCAGGCGTGTGTTCACCTGTTTCATCGCGCCGCCCACCACCTGGATCTCTTTGTTCTCCACCGCGCGCAGGATCTTGGCCTGCGACTGCGTGCTCAGGTTGGTCACCTCATCCAGAAAGAGGATGCCTTCGGAGCATTTTTCAAACAGGCCCACTGTGCCGCGGTCCTGCCCCCCTTCCGTGCCTCGTTCCCGGCCGAACAGCTCGCGCTCGATCAGGGATTCGTTCAGGGAACTGCACAATATGGTGTGAAAGGGCATGCCGAAACGTTTGGAATTCACGTAGTAGTAGTTGGCCGCCACCTCTTTGCCGGTGCCGTTTTCACCCAGGATGAGGATGTCTTCGTCCACCTCGGCGAACTTCATCAGTTGGCTGCGCAGCTTGGAGATGCCTTCGCTTTCACCGATGAAGGGAAAGGTGCGTGTGAACTGCTTTTTGAGGTTCAGATACTCGATCTGCAGGTCCAGGTTTTGCTCTTCCTGGCGTTTGAGGGTCACGGCGTTTTCTATGTGCAGCAGCAATTGGTTGATGCTGAAGTTGGCGCCTTTTTCGATGAAGTGGTAAGCGCCGCTGGCCCGGATCTCGCGCACTTGTTCGGTGTTCACCTCGCCGGAGATCACGATCACCTTGTAGTTGAAGTCCAGGTTGTCCTTAAGGTATTTCAGCACCTGGATGCCGTTCAGCCGGCTGCCCACCAGAAACACATCCAGCAGGATCACATCCGGCATGAAGCTCCGCAGTTCCTCGAAAAAGGCGTCCGAATTCGTGGAATGCAGCACCGAGTAATCGTTTGCCTTCAGCACTTTGCCGATCTGGCTGGCCAGCACCAGGTCGTCTTCCAGGATGATGATCTTGCCTTTCATGCCGCGGGCCTCAGCTCAGCCTTTCCTCGAGATCGGCCATGGCGTTCATGTAATAGATGTAGGCCTGGTCCGGAGAATCGTAGGGCGAGAAATACTTGTGCACGTCGCCGTCGGTGAAATATTTGGTGCACATGTAGTAGAAATGGTCGGAGGTGCTCAGTTTGCGCGCCAGTTCCAGCAGTTGCGGATCCCCTTTTTGTTTCACCAGTTGCAGCAGCCGGTAGAGGGTTTCGATGGCGTTGTGCTGCATGTCGTTGGAAAGCCAGGCGGAGAGGTCGCGCTCGGCGTCGGCCCAGGAGACCGGCGTGGGGAAGGACAGCCCTTCCTGCTGGTAGTTGGCCAGCCCGTATGTCTCTTTGGGCGTGGCAAAGCCCAAGTGCTGGCGCTTGAGCACTTCGCCGGGGAAATGCTGCATGAAGTCGAAGATCCCGGAATCAGCCCACTGGTGCTCGCCGAAGGTTTCGTAGTCCATGAAGAGGTTCAGGAACTGGTTGCGGCCTTCGGTCTCGGCCAGGGTGAGGTGGTCGATCCAGTTCACGAATTTGTCCACCGTGAGCGGATATTCCGGCCAGTCGCGGTTCGAGAAGCGGAAGGCGATGTCGTCCGAAAGCTGATAGAATTTCAGCAGCAGGTTGATGTCTTTGGAGTAATTTTTATAGGCGTAGAGCGGGGTGCGCCAATCGAGGATGCGTTCGGCGCCTTCGGTGATGATGGTCTTGAAGCCCTCGATCTCGAACACCAGGTCCGAAAGGCTGTCCTGATAGATCAGTTCCGTATTGCGGAAGGTTTCTGTGTAATAGCCGAACTCCCGCTGCATCAGTTCCCGGTGCAGGGTCACCTGGTCCAGGAACTCGTTGGTGTCGTAAAGGAAGGCCAGGGAATGGTAGTAGGTTTCGCCCAATAGCTCCACGCAGCCGGTGTCCACCAGCGCCTTGAAGGAATCCAGGGTTTCCGGGCTCCAGGCTTTGAACTGCTCGATGGCCGTGCCCGTGATGGAATAGGCCACCTTGAAGCGTCCCTCCAGCTTGCGGATCAGTTCCAGCAGCAGTTTGTTGGTGGGCAGATAGCATTTTTCCGCCACTTTGCGCATCACCTGGGCGTTGAGGCGGTCGTCGAAATGGTCCGTGTTCTTGCCGATGTCCAAAACATTCAGATGTTTGAGCCGGTAGGGCTGGTGCACTTGAAAGTAGAAAACCACGTTTAACATATTTTCACACCTGTCAGGAATTGCTTTTAATGTATTCGGCGAGGGTGGTGGAATAGACCACGCGGATCTTTTCCGCCGCTTCCTTCCAGTGGATCTGGGTGACCTCGCGCATGCCTTCCAGTCCCATTTTACGGCATTTGTCGGGATTTTCGATCAGATGGTTCACCGTATTGGCCATCAGGTCCACGTCCCAGTAATCGATCTTGAAGGCGTGGTTCACCACTTCCGCCACGCCACTCTGCTTGGAGATGATGGAGGTGAGGCCGAAGGCCATCGCCTCCAGCGGCGAGATCCCGAAGGGCTCGGAAACCGAGGGCAGCATGTAGATGTCGGCCGCGCGCAGGATATCCTCCACCTGGCTGCGGTTCAGGAAGCCGGTGAAGAGGAATCTGTTCTGCAGTTTGCGGGCGGCGGAGTCGCGCAATAGTTTGCGGGACATGTCGCCGGTACCGGCCACGATGAAGCGCGCCTCCGGATGCGCTTTCAGCACCTGGGCGGCCACTTCCAGATAGTAATCCGGCCCCTTTTGCAGGGTTACCCGGCCCAGGAAGAGCACCGTGGGACCCTTGAAGATGCGCTGCTTGGCCGTCAGCGATTCCTCGGAAAGCGAAAAGGCGTTGTGCACGATGCGGATCTTGGCCGTGTCGATGCGGTAGCGCGACATGATCATCTGCGCGGTGTACTGCGAAACGGCGATCACCTTGTCCGCGTACATCATGCCGGCGTGCTCGATCTTGTGCACGCGCTCGTCGCCGGGTCCGCCGGCGCGGTCGAATTCCGTGGCGTGGATGTGCATTACCAGCGGTTTTTGGGAGATCTTTTTGGCCAGGATGCCGGAGGGGTAGGTGAGCCAGTCGTGCGCGTGGATCAGGTTGTAATCCAGGCCGCGCGCGAACCGCTCGGCTCGCAGGGTGAATTCCTGCACCTTTTTGATCAGGTCCTCATCGCCAGTCAGGTTGGTGGCCAGGTCGGCGAAGATCTCGCGCTCCTGAACGCTGTTGAACTGCGTTTGCCAGCGGTCCAGGCGCACTTCGGGGTTGAATTCGCTCAGCTCGGACAGGCGGAAATAGGATTCCGGACGCCCGCTGATGCCGATGTATTCCAGCCGTTCATGCAGCGTTTCAAAACTCTGGCGCTGGTATTCCCTTTGCAGGATGGGGTCCACGAACACAGCCGGCAGGGTGTCCGCGTCGCTTTCCTCCCGCAACGGGAAATAGACCATTTCCTTGGTGGGCAGCACGAGGTCGATCTTGATGCCCAAAGCCAGCAGAGCGCGCACCATGCCGTAACAGGCCATGCCCAGGCCCCCGGAGATCAGGGGCGGAAACTCCCAGGTGAACATCAGTATTTTCATGGCTGTTTCCTCTTGGCCGGTTTCTTGCGGGGTTTTCGGGCGGCCGGGGCCGGTTGGGCGTCGGTGACGCTTTGGATGAAGGTCTCAATGTTATAGAGCGCGGCCACGCTGATCGCCTGGGCCGGAGCGCCTTTGGGGAAATGGGGGTGGTCGCCGTCCCAGACCTCGGCCAGGGAGGCGATGTGCCCGCGCATGAAACTGCAGCGGAAGGTGTCGATCTGTTCGCTCAGCCTGTCCGCCAGTTCCTGGGGCGGCAGCAGGTCGCGGTTGATTTTCAGGAACAGGCCGCAGAAAGGCCCCAGCAGCCAAGCCCAGACGCTGCCGTTATGATAGGCCAGGTCGCGTTCACGCTGGGTGCCGTAATATTTCTTGCGGAAGCGGAAATCTTTCGGGCTCAGGCTCCGCAGGCCGTAGGGGGTGTAAAGTTCAGCGCAGGCGCGGTCCCAGACCTGCCGCATTTTATCGCGGTCGACTATCTCCCAGGGCAGGGAAAGCGCTATCACGGCGTTGGGTCGCACCTCTTCGACGGGTTTGTCGCCCAGCAAGCGGTCCGCCAGATATCCGTTGGTCCAGAATTTCTGGAAGGAAGTGTGGATCAGGTCCTTCATGTCGGTGATCTGCTCGATGGGCATGTAGCGGATCTTGGCCAGGCGGCGGTATTCGTCGCACATGGCCTGATAGCAGCAGACGGCGTTGTACCAGAGGGCGTTGATCTCCACCGGCGCTCCGTGCCTTGGCGTAACCGGCTGTCCGTCCGCCCGCACGTCCATCCAGGTGGCGTGGGCGAATTCTTCCTTTAGCTCGATCAGGCCGTCCGGACGCACAAAGAAGGGATACTGGTAATTGTTCAGGATACCGGTGAGCACTTCTTCGATCAGCTTGATGCTCTCGCGCCAAAAGGCTTTGTCTTGTTTGTAGCGGCCCAGTTTCCACATCAGGATCACGAACCAGAGGGTGGCGTCCACAGTGTCGTAATTCGCCTCCCGGCCGGATTCGGCGCGCATGTTCGGGATCAGGCCGTCCTTCAACTCGCGTTTGTAGCGCAGCAGCACCTTTCCCACCAGTTTCAGGTTTTTGGGGTTATGCATCAGGGAATTGAGCACGATCATGGTGTCGCGGCCCCAGGCCCCGTAATAGGGATAGCCGGCCACGATGTCGTCGTTGGCGATGAAATCCTTTAGCGCGAATTCCAGCAGCCGCAGATACTCTGCGTGGCTGTAAAGGTAGTTGTCGTTCAGGTCCAGGTTGCCGATCAGGCTGTCGTCGGTGTCCGGTTCCCGTGGAAAATCCTTGGGTTTGGGCAGGCCCGCGTAGCGTTTTTCGATCCTGGCGATGGTCTTGTCCGGATCGGCGATCTGCTGATCCGCGAAGAGCAGGGTCTTGCTTTCACCGATCCCCAGCGTGAAATTCAGCTCGAAGAGGCTGATCTGGTCGCCGATGCCGGCATATCCGCTCATCACTTCCCAGGGGTAGAAAACATTGTAATAGGTATAGCGGTTCGGTGTGAGTTCCGCTCCCCGCATGGCTCCGCAGACCTGCAGGCCGTTGGCGGCGCGGGTGGCCCGGAAAACGCAGCCGTCTGCGTTGTTTTCAAACACGGTGTCGAACTGCTCGTGGTCCAGGCTGCCCGGCTGGTTAAGCTCGTGATGCGCCACCAGGGTGAATTTGGGGTGCAGGGTGAAATGCAGCTTGTGCTGCCCCAGATTGGTGTATTTCACCAGCACGGCGTTCGTATCGGCGTCCATCTTGATCTCTTTGCGGATCAGGATGTCGTTCTGATGCGGCAGCGCGGAATAGAGAAAGGTGGGGAAGGGCCGCAGCCAGGGCTTCACCAGATACAAAAATCCCTCGGGATAGATGCAGTTGCTGTAGTTGTTGCTGTCCAGATGCAGGATCTGGCCGCGCCACTCCACCTTTTCCTCCATCCCCGCCACCAGATGGTGCCGGTTGAAATTCCTGTCGCTGGCGATCAGCAGCCCGTGGTATTTGCGCTGGTTGATCAGGTTGCCCGTTCCCAAAGCGTAGGACCCCAGCTTGTTGGTCAGGATCCACTCGTGGTGATGGGTCTCCATGAAATAGTTATTCACTGAACCCCCTTGGATCAGTAGTATTTTTGCTAATTGTGGAATTTTTTCCACCCCCCTGATTTAGTCAAGTCTTTTGTTGATTATTTTCCATTCGGCCTCCGCGGCTCTTTGCCATCCTTACATTCCGGGTCAGCGGGATAGCGCGGGCTGCCAATTCTGCCAAGTTCATTGGCGTCGGGCGGGTCCCAGATCTCGCCTGAAGCGCCCACAGCAAAGGGGGAGAAGCCGCGCGACGACCGACTGTACAGGTACCAACGCCAGCAAACATCATCCCATCCGACCCGAATGCACGTCATTCCGGAACGGAGCGCCCCCGGCGCGGAGAGACGTCGGGGTCCTCGCCGAACAACTTGGTGGCCGGTGGGGTGATACGAATCCAGTCCTTGCGGGAATAGCAAATCTCAGATCCAGACAGAAGCGGGGGCGATGCAGACTGCGTCTGGATCGTCCCCTGATAAGGGCATTACCCATGAGGGCTGGATTCCGGGGCAAGCCCAGAATGACGTAATGTAAGGCTCTTCAGGTGAAAACGCTCAAGGCATTGTTCCACCCTTTCACCCTTCCACCCTTTCACCCCTCCACCCCTTTTCATCTGTTCATCTTTTCATCTTTTAATCCCCCTCATCACATCAACTTGTCGAGCAGTTCGTAACCCGGCACGGATTCAAGCAGGCCCGCTTCCACAGCTCTTTTCACAGACCGGCAGGGGAGGTCGTTGGCTTCGATCTGGTTACGGGTCAGTATTTCCAGTTGAACGTAGGGATCGTGTTTGGGGAGATTGTACATCATCCTGGTATAGGCCATGTACCAGTTGTTGTAAACAGGTTCTCCTTCTTTCGCTCTGCGCAGGTGGATGTCGGCGTAGACCGTCATGTCCCGGATGAAGGCGTCGGAGGGATTCAATTCCCTCAGGTTGCGGGCAACCCTGCCAAAGAGCCGGTTGTTCTCGGTTTTGCGGGGTTTGGCGTAGGTTCGCACCAGGAGCCGGTTCAGCCGGGGATTGTAGTAGTAGATCAGTCCGTCACAGGCGCCGCGGTAGGCTTTGAGCATGTTCTTGAAATAGACTTTCATGTGGTTCCTCCTTTGGTTTTATTTGTCCACAAATTACACGAATTAACACGAATTAACACGAATTAATAGACCAGGGATGAACAGGATGGAAGGGATCGGCAGGATAAGATCGTTACGCCGGTTACGATAATCCCAGCCTGGGGTCTGGCCTGTTCACATCTCAGGAACAACCCATTAACATCCCATTGCGGCAGTGGGAAGTAAACGAGTTGTTTAGGGGATGTTTACCGGACGCGTTAAAGATACCCTCTATAAATAGTGGGTAACAAAAGAGGGGGGTGTCCACGAATTACACGAATAAATAGATTAGGGATGAACAGGATGGACAGGGATCAATGGGATTTATAAAAACAGAGGCACAGAGGGACAGAGGTGGGTCAAATAAGCACAAATAACTCAGTTAAGCATACGCCCGCTTATTTGCAACCGATTGGGACAGTATCAATTAGGTGTCAAATTCGCAGATTTGGCGTCTCTACTATATAAAACGCAAGGCTTGAGTGCAGAGAGGAGGATGTAGCATATAGTATATATAAATATATTAATATATAATATATATTATATATATCTATATTATTATCATATAGTTAGCACACCCATAACATCTTGCCCCCCACGAATCTCCACATATATATAGTAGACAGATCATTTTTGCGAATTTGAGATTTAAAATCTTGTGCCACAATGGCTTGCAAATAAGCAAGGGCTTGTTTATTTGAAGCTTATCTGCTTATTTGAGGGGAGGGAATCCCCTCCCCCCATTCAAGGTTGGCTTGTTATTGCCCGGATTGTCCCCAAGAGTGCCGGATATCGGCATTCAGAACATACATTCGGGCGACTTTGTTATTAGGGCCGGTATGCGTATCAACTGTAATGGCTTCCCGTTCTATCAGCGATTCCACGCATTCCTTGAACTCCCGCTTCTTCATGTGGCTCATATTCATCAGGTCGGAATGGCGGGCTTTACCGCTGTATTTGTTGATGAGGATCTCCACGATCTTGCGTTCTCCGGACAGCTTATCCTGTTCACTCACGATCTCCAGGAAGGGGATGGTGTTGGCGAAGTAGAAATCGCAGAGGTAGAGGCATTGGGCGGTGGTTTCCTCGGAGACGCTGATGCCTTCGAAGAAGCGTTCGCAGCAGCCACGCTGGATGGCCTCACCGAGTTCCTCCCAGATTTCCACCAGGGTGAAGATGGCGCAGAACTTGTAGAAGTAGCCGTCGTAGATGCGGGTGAAGTAGCTCATGAGGTCGTCGTTGTTTTTGGCGAACCAGGTCTTGTACTGGGCCTTGTAGAGCGAATCCCGCAAGGCGACGGCCTCGCAGGAGCCACGGACGTCCCCGTCCGTGAAGACCCGCAGGGGCTTGGGGTTGGTTCTGAAAGGCCCTTTGGGCCCTGGCAGACGGGGACGTCTGCCGCTCCATTTATGCGGTCGACCGGGACGTCGACCTTCCGGGATGTCTCAGCTGAAGATTCCACCATTACGTCATTCCGGGACGACGCAGTCGGGCCCGGAATCCAGACGGTGTGGGTAATGCCTTGGGAGGGTGTCGATGCAGACTGCGTCTGGATCGACCCCGCATTGGCCTGAGTCTGGGATCGGCTATTCCCGCCAGGCCTGGATTCGATTCACCCCACCGGCCAACAAGTTGTCCGGCGAGGACCCCGACGGATCTCCGGCGCTGAAGCACCTGCGTCCGGAATGACGTAGGTTTAGGGAAGGGTGGGGGATGATGAAACCGTTCAATCAGTAAATCCGCATGAAAATGCGAGTACCCAGCCATGCTGTAATCGATGCTTCTGTGTCTCTAGACTCCGGCGTGGATGGGCTATTTCCGCAACGAGGTGGAAAAAAACCGGTGTCCGCATTCAGAGCGGATCCCGGTTTCATGGTTTGAGGATGGGTGATTCTGGGGTTATTTCACGGAAATGACTTCCACCACCTCGGGAATTTCTTCCTTGATGATGCGTTCGATGCCGGCCTTGAGGGTGAGGGTGGCCATCGGACAGCCGTTGCAAGCGCCTTTCAGACGTACTTCGATCACATTGTCCTCGCGGACATTCACCAGTTCAACGTCACCGCCGTCGGCCTGGATGGAGGGGCGGATCTTGTCCAGTATGGTTTCGATTCTTTCTGTGGAGATCATGATTTGTTCCTTTGCTGGGATTTCTTTTTCAGATACGATAACAGAAAAAGCGCGGAAGACAAATCTTCCGCGCCGATATGTTCCTGCCGCGAGGGGCGGACAGTTATGTTACAGCTTGTAGGTGATGCCGATCTTGGCTCCGGAATGGCGACCGCCGTTGAATTCCAGATTCGCGCCAAGCCTGTCGGTGAAGTAGTATCTGCCGCCAACCTGGCCATAGAGATTAAGCCAGCTGGAGTACCAGGAATTTACACCCAGGGAAAGGCCGGCATAGAGGTCGGTGTTCGAAGGCAGATTGAGCAGATTCACAAAGTGATAATTGCCGTTGGCGACCACGCTGAAATACGTGCCGCCCCAGAAATAGACGGTGGCCTCGCCGCCGACCGTGATGTCCGGTGTGATACCGTAATCAACGCCAACGTAGAGAGGCAAGCCCCAACCCACGCCGGTACCGGCATTGACCTGCATCTGGCCAGGGTTCAGCGGCAGCGCGAACATCGAGGCCGCGCCGATGACGAGAACGAGTAAGATAAGTGCCTTTTTCATCTTTCATCCTTTATTCATTTGTATTACCCTCGCGCCGGGATGGGCGGGGGCGGTTTTTTTGTTTTACCAATGTAAACATACTAAGCCGTTGGCAAGGGTTGGCAAAATTATCTTGCCGGAGCCTGCCCGAACGGTGGCCAGAAGGACATCGGAACGGGGAGCCAGGGCTTGAAATTGCAGACGGCAACGCACTGAGCGCCAGCCGGATGCGAAGATCATGTGAAAATCCCTTAACCGGCTTATCAGGGCGCAAATTACACTCTATGGAATGGTTGGGAACACTCTGCTTACGTCTGCGGAATTGTCAAGCAATAATTGCGTAGTTATCTGGCGGGAGTTCAGTCGAGCCGGCTGGATTTCGTGGTGAGGTAGTAAAACGCCGGTATGATCACCAGGGTGAGAAAGGCTGAAACGATCAGGCCTCCGATCATCACGATGCCCATCGGCATGCGGAGTTCCCGGCCGGCGGGTCCGATGCCCAAAGCCATGGGCAGCATGCCGATGGCGATGGCGAGGGTGCTCATGATGATGGGTTTGAGTTTGGCCTCGCCGGCCTCCATTAGCGCGTCGTGGGGCGCGATCCCCCGTTTGCGGCGCAGGTTCGCGTAATCGAGCAGCAGGATGGCGTTGTTCACCACGATCCCCACCAGCATGATGATGCTCATCAGCGAGACCAGGTTGAAGGTCTGGCCTGTGATCAGCAGGGACAGGATTACGCCGATCACGGCCAGGGGCACCGTGCCCAGGATGAACAGCGGCTGCACGAAGCTTTCCAGCAGGGCGGCCAACAGCATGTAAGTGAGCAGCACAGCCAGAATGAGGGTTTTGAGCATGTCGCCCACCATGTCGCTGAGCATTTCCGCGCTGCCGCCCCAAACGATCTTGTAGCCCCGGGGCAGTTCAACTCCTTCAAGGCGCTGTTTCACGCCGGAGATCACATCGCCCATGGTGGCGCCCGCGGCGATGCCGGCGCTGAAGACCACGGTTTTGCTGCGGTCGCGGTGGGTGATGCGGTTGGTTCCCTCTCCGAACGAGACGTCCGCCAGCTGGGAAAGCAGATAGGGCTGATAGTTCACCACCACGCTCAGGTTGCCGATCTTGTCCGGGGAATCCACCGCGGCGTCCTCCAGCGAGAGCTTGATGTCATACTGGTTGCCGCCTGCGTGATACTGGGTGGAGACCATGCCTTCCACGGCGGCACGCAGGGCCAGGGCGAGATCGTAAACCGTGGCCCCCACAGCCGCCATCTCAGAGCGTTTGGGGGTGACGGTGAGCTCGGTTCTGCCGCCGCGGGTGCTGGTGTCCAGGTTGGTGAGGCCAGGCGTATCTTTGATGCGATTGCTGATCTGGCTTTTGAGCTGTTCCAGGCGGGCGGTTTCCTGGCCCTGGAGATAGAATTCCAGGCCGGTGTCCTCGCCGAATCCGGAACTGATGGCGTTTACCTTGATCCGGGCGTTGGGGACGTCCGCCAGTTCCCGGGTGACGCGGTCCGCCAGTTGTTTGGAATTGAGTTTGCGGCGGTTGGCTTCCACCAGCTTGATGCTGCAGGAGGCCAGATGGGTGCCGGTGTCCACATAGCCCGCGGAGCCGAGGTTTGTGATCACGTGGACGATCTCGGGATGCTTGCCCAGGCGCTGGTGGATGGTTTGCAGGGTGGCGGCGGTCTGGTCGAGGTTGTGGCCCTGAGGCAGTTCCACGGTTACTGACATTTCACCCTGATCCATTTCCGGGATGAATTCGAGGCCGATCACGGGGATCAGCGCGAAGCTGAGGGCCAGCACCGCCACGGTGACCAGGATGATGGCCCGGCTGCGTTTTTTGGAGCTGAGCACGCGGCCTAGGAAGCCTTTGTAGAGGGCGGCGAATTTGCCGAACAGGCGGTCGAAGCGAAGGCCGAAGCGGTTGGTTTTGGCTTCGCTGGAAAGCAGGCGCGAAGCGAGCAGGGGCGTAACGGTGAAGGCCGTGATGAGGGAAAAGATGGTGGCGAAGGTGACCGTGAGGGCAAATTCGCGGAAAAACTGGCCCACCAGGCTGCTCATGGTGGCCAGGGGCACGAAAACCACGATGTTCGTGAGGGTGCTGGCCATCACGGCCAGGGCGATCTCCGAAGTTCCGCGCATGGCCGCTTCCCGGCGGGTCTGGCCCAGGTCCTTGTGGCGGAAGATGTTTTCGATCACCACCACGGAGTTGGACACCAGCACCCCCACGGAGCAGGAGATGCCGATCAGGGTGAGCAAATTGAAGCTGTAGCCGGCGATTTGCATGAACATGAAGGTGGAGATGATGGAAACGGGCATGGAGAGGGCCACGATGAGGGTGGAGCGCCAGTCGTGGAGGAAAATCAGCAGCACCAGGCCGGTGAGCAGGATGCCCAGCAGGATGTTTGTGAAAGTGTCGTTCACGGTGCCGCGGATGAAGTCCGAATCGTCCCTCACGATATCCAGGGTGATTCCCGCGGGCAGATCGGGCCTGATCTCCGCTACCAGCTGGCTTACTTCTTTGGCGATGTTCACCACATTGCCGTCGGAAGTGTTGGTGAGCGAGATGCGGACCACATTGTCCCGGATGCTTTTGGTGGCCACATTGTGGTAGATGGCCCGGCTGCGCACTTCCTCGGCGCTGTCGGTGATCTGGGCCAGGTCGCGCAGTTTCTTCATGCCGAAGGCGGTGGGGATATCCGCGTCGGCGATCTTGGCGAGGCTGGAAAACTGGCCTTTGAGGCGCACGGAATACTCCTGGGAGCCGCGTTTGAAGTTTCCGGCCGGCATGTCCAGGTTTTGCGCGGCCAGGATCTGCAGCAGCTGGGGCAGCGAGATCCGGTTTTCATAAACCACCTGGTCTTTGAGGGTAACGTCGATCTGGCGTTTGGCGCCGCCGGTGACGGCAACTTCGCCCACTCCCTCCACCTGGCCAAAGCGGTCTTTCAGCTTGGTGTCGGCCAGTTCGAAGAGCTCGCGGGAGTCCAGGTTGCCGCTCAAAATGATGTCCATGAAAGGCACGGCGTTCATGTTCAGCTTCATCACCACCGGCTTTTCAATGGCGTCCGGCAGTTCGCGCAGGATGGCGTCCACCTTGTCCTTGATCTCCTGGTTGGCGATGTCCACGTTCTTCTTCATCTTGAAGGCCACCATGATGATGCTGGCGTTTTCCAGGGAATAGGACTGGGTGTAATCCACCAGGCTCACGGTGGCGATGGCGTCCTCTATCTTTTTGGTGACCTGGGTTTCCACCTCCGTGGGCCCCGCTCCGGGATAGACAGTTTGGATCACGATGAAGGGAAGGTTGACTTCCGGCATCAGGTTCAGCGGCAGGGCGAACCAGGCCAGGGCGCCGAACACCACGAACACCAGCACGGCCATGCTGATCAGCACGGGGCGTTTCACGGAAAGGTCGGAGAGGAACATGCCGCCTCCCTCACTCCACCACGCGGATGAGCGCGTTGTCAGACAGCAGGCTGATCCCTTCCGTGATCAGCTGGTCTCCGGGGGCGAGGCCGGACACCACTTCGAACTGGAGCTGGTTGTCCATGCCTGTTTCGATGGCGCGTTTCACCGCTTTGCCGTTGGCATTCAACCACACGAAATTTTTGCCGTTTTCCGTGATGATGTGCTCCCGGTTCACCACGATCACATCGCTCTGAGACTGGGTTTGCAGCTTGATCTCGGCTGTGGCGCCGTAGCTGATGCGCTGTCCCGTGGCGGGGAAACTCACCTCCACTGGTACCGCCTGGGTGTAGGGGTCCAGGGCGAGGGAGATCTTGCTGACCCGGCCGGTGATCTCTTCATCCCCGATGGTGGCGGTGGCGGGCGTGCCGGTTTTAAGCTCCCTCGCCACCTTGTCCGGAACCGTGAGTTTGGCTTTGTAGCCGCCAGTGCCGGAAACGGTGAAGAGGATCTGCCCCGGATGGCTCATCTCGCCGGGATTCACAGCCACGCTGGTGAGCACTCCGCTGATGGGGGCGCGCACGGTGATCAACTGGCGGCTGGATTCCAGATTGGCCTGGGCGAGCTTGAACTGCGTTTCCGCGTTGTCGAGGTCCTGCCGGGAAACGGCTCCCTCCGCGTGCAGGTTTCTCACCCGCTCATAAGCCTGCCGGGCGGCGTTGAAACCGGTGGTGGCCTGCTCGAACTGAGCGCTGGGCGTGGTTTTGGGAAAGGTAACGATCACCTGGCCGGCGGAAACCCTGTCTCCCACCCGGGCCTGGACTCCGGCCACCACCTCGGCCAGCATCGACAGGCCGAAGGATTCGGAGCTGCCGCCCAGGCTGGCGTTGTAGCTGAGATCTTTGCTGAATGTTTCCGCGGCCACGGTTTTCACGCGCACGGGAATCCCCTGTTCCTTCTGCAGCTGTTCCATGCTTTTGCCCGCCTCGTCTTTGCCGCCGCAGGCAGCGAGCAGCAGGATGAGAAGGCCGGCCACGATGATCATTGTCTGTTTCATGGTGTCTCCGTTCACAAAATGGTCCCCAGTGATTTTTGAAGCATCCGCGTGGCGGATATCACTTCATGGATCGCCTGGTAATATTGCAATTTGATGGCCGACAGGGTGGTCTGGGCGTCGAAAACCTCCAGCTGGATCCCCACCTGGTTTTCGTAGCGGACCCGCGCGAGTTCCAGCCCCCGCTCCGCCAATCGCATGTTTTGCATCTGGACGCGGTAGTTTTCCTCCGCGTGGCGCAGATTATGGTAGTTTTGAGTGATCTCGAGCCGGATCAGGGCGGTGGAATCCTGCTGCTGGAGGCGCGACAGCAGATAATCATGGCGCGCGGCCCGCACCCTGGCGCGGTTGGCCAGGCCGTCGAAAATCGGGATCGAAATGCCGATACCCACGCTGTAACTGGTGCCGAAATCATCTGCTTCGATGGCAAAACCATCCGCGGCGGTGAAAAGTGACGCGCTGGCCTGCAGTCCCAGCGTGGGCAGATAGTTGCCGCGCTCCGCTTTCCACTGCAGTTCCTTCAGCTCGGAGGCCAATCCTGCCATGGCCAGCTCAGCCCGGTTCTGCAGGCCTTGGGCCAAGGCTTGCTCCAAAGTTAGATCCAGAGGTTCCGGCAGGGAAAACACGTCTTCGGGGACGGCGGTTTCACGCTCGTCGCCGATCTGCTCGCGAAAGGCGGCCAGGGCCAGGTCGCGGTTGTTTTGTGCCTGCAACAGCTGCGGTTCGAGCCTGGCCTCTTCCAGCCTGGCCCGCAGAACGTCAAATTCCGCCACCAGCCCTTCCCGGTGAAACAGCTCCACCTGCGCCACATGGCGCCGCACCGTGGCCAGGGCTTCCTCCTGCACCTCCACCAGCCGGGTTGTGAGCAGGTAGCCATAGAACATCTGAATGGTCCGCAGCATCTCCTCCTGCTCCTTCACTTGCAGGTTCAGGCGGCTGATGTCCCGGTAGCGCTGGGTGGCCTTCAGGCCGTTGCGCAGCCTGCCTCCGGCAAAGAGCACCTGCTCCAGCTGCAGCGATGCCGCCAGCGAACCTTCATTCATCGGCGAGCTGGGCAACAGAGCGTTGGCGATGCCGGAGACCGAACCGGCCAGCATGTAGTCGTTATCGCTGGCGGTGAGCGGATTGAGCAGCTGGGTGAGGTCGATGGGGTCGGACAGGGCGGATTGGGGCAAATAGGTCCTTTCCAGGCTGTAAGCGCCGGCCAGGCTGAGTTTCGGGAAGAAGCCGCCTTTGACCTCGAGATAACTCTGCTCTGCCCGGCTGATCTCCTCGCGGGCCATCAGCAGCGTGCTGTTGCGCTGCCTGGCCAGCTCCAGGCTTTCCTCGAGGGTGATGCCCGGCAAGCCGACTGCAGCCAGCAGCAGCATTAGGATAAAGTGACGTTTCATGTTTCAAGCTCCGTCGGATTTGTTGCGCGCCGAGTTCTCCCGTCCCGGTTTGATGATGCCGTGCAGCAGAAGTTGGACGATCAGTTCGTGGTCCCGCTCGATGCGCCGGATGATCTTGTCTTTTTCCTGGAGGTCGATCCAGCTGTCGCCCAGCATAAACCAATCGTTGATCAGTTCGCTGAAGCGCTGGGAATCCATCCACTCGTTGATGATGCCGATGCTCTGCCCGTAATCCATGATGCCGGCCAGCAGGGCGTTCATGCGGTTGTGATAGTCGTTGCGGTGCACTTCCATGTTTTCCAGAAAATCCGCCGGGATCTGATGCATGGCCTCGATCAGGATGGGCATGTTCTCAAAGATGTAGGTCATGGGCAGGCGCAGAAAGCAGGACAGCTTGTCCTCAAAGCTCTGCGCGGACCCGATCTCCGCGTCCAGTTTGGCGAAGAGTTCCTCGGCCTTGGCGCTGAAGGCGGCGATGAACAGCTGATCCTTGCCGGGAAAATAGTAGTAGATGGTGGCCTTGGCGATCCGCGCCCGGGCCGCCACCTCGTCCAGGGAAGTCTTGTTGTAACCCCAGCGGGAAAACAGTTCCGTGGCCGCCGCCAGGATGCGTTCTTTTTTGTCCAGGATGGGACTCATCGTCCACCTCTCTTTCCGCGTGAGTGCTTTGGGAGCGGCTTCCCGCCTCCCAGCCTCAAACATTCGACCAAATGATACCATCCGGTCGAAAGGTCAAGCGAAATTCATGGCAACAGAGATTGAGACTGTGGAATTATTTCCTCACGCCGGGTGTAACTGTTTATCTGAGAAGGTATTGTAGGTTTGTGGCCAACTTCCCGCCCTTGACCCCAGCCAATTCACCCCTTGACTGCCTCCCGCTTACTTCCCGCTGCTTGGACGGGAACTCAGCGGGAGGCGAATGGGAAGTGGACCGGAAGGGGTTTTGGGCCGGGGCGGCGGGATTCCGGTCAATTACAACCGGGGTAAAAGCAGTGGCCCCTCATACATAGTAGGTAACGGTTATGTGAGGTTGTGATCCTGGAGTGCCTCGGCCAGGCGCAGCTGAACCTCTTTTAAACCGAGGATGGCAAAGGTGGTGTGAAGTTCGGGCCCGTGGGCCTGGTGGATCAGGGCCAGGCGGAGCGGTGTGTAGTAGGCTTTGCCTTTGAGGCCAAGTTCGTTCATGCCGTTTTTAACCAAGGCATCGAGGCTGGCGGCATCGATCTCACCTTCGGCCGGAAGCTGGTTTTGAAACCAGCGGAGCACCTTTCGGGAATCCCCGGCATCAAGCAAAGCCAGGTCTGCGGCGCTCAGTTCAGCCGGGCGGAGGAACATCTTCGCGTACTGCGCGATCTCCGGCAGCAGGGTGCAGCGTTCGCGCGCTGCAGCCACGATCCGGGCGAGGGTGGCGCTGTCCGGCAGAGGCAGTTTTTCCTCTTCGAACCAAGGCAGGGAGCGCTCCACAACTTCTTCCAGCGGCAGATTGCGCAGATACCAGCCGTTCATCCAGTCCAGTTTGGTGAGGTCGAATACAGCCCCAGATTTGCTTACCCGCTCCAGGGAAAACTCCGCGCAGAGCTCTTCCAGGCTGAAGGTTTCGCGGTCATCCGCCCCGTGCCAGCCCAGCAGGGCCACAAAGTTAAGCAGCGCTTCCTTGAGGTAGCCTTTTTGCAGATAGCTTTCCACCGAAACGTCGTTCATGCGCTTGGAAAGTTTGCTGCGGTCGGGATTGAGGATGAGGGGCAGATGCACCCAGAGCGGGGTTTGCCAGCCCAGGCATTCGTGCAGCCAGATGTGTTTGGGCGTGCTGGAGAGCCATTCCTCGCCGCGGATGACGTGGGAAATTTGCATGTAATGGTCGTCCACCACCGCGGCCAGATGGTAGGTGGGGAAGCCGTCGGATTTGATCAGCACTTGGTCGTCGGATTGGGCGGCATCCATTTCCACGTGGCCCCGGATGAGGTCGTCGAAGCCGAAAATCCGGTTGTCAGGCATTTTCAGGCGCACAACGTGAGGCTCGTTTTGGGCCAGGCGGGCTTGCACCTCAGCTGGGGGAAGGTTCCGGCAGCGGCGGTCGTATTTCACGAATTCGCCTTTCCGCTGCTGTTCTTCGCGCATTTGGGACAAGGTTTGGGGAGTGCAGAAACAATGGTAGGCATGGCCGGAGTCCAGCAGCCGTTGGGCCTCGCGGTGATAGAGCTCCAAACGTTCGCTCTGCACATAGGGCCCTAAGTCCCCGCCGAGGCCGGGACCTTCGTCGATATCCAGCCCCAGGCGCTGCAGCGAAGCGATCAGGTTTTCCACTGCGCCTTCCACCAACCGGTTGCGGTCGGTGTCCTCGATGCGCAGGATGAAAGTGCCGCCGCTGTGGCGGGCGAAAAGAAAGTCATAGAGGGCGGTGCGGAGTCCGCCGATGTGCAAAAATCCGGTGGGACTGGGCGCGAAACGAACGCGGACGGGGTTCATGGCTTATCCTTTGAGAGCTTTGAATTTGCCCAGGAGGCTGTGATGGATCACGCGGTAATGCGGTTTGTAGAGATAGCGGTAGTCATCTGTGTGGGAGGGCATGGCGCCGTTTTTGAGGCAGGCATCGATCAGGGCCCGTTCGGCGAAAGTGGGGAAGAGGAATTCGTTCACCACCGGCTGGGCCTTTTTCCAGGCGGCTTGCCAGTCCTGCTGCGTGAAAGCATCCTCCAGCCTGGAAGCCAGCACGCTTCGCGTGAGCAGTTCTACCTGTTCAGGCTGCACCTTTAGACAGGCCTCCCGCAGCAGCTGATCGCGCAACAGGTGGCTCTTTGGTCCCGACAGATCCCTGCCTCCGGTGAGGGCGATCAGGTTGAGCCGCACAAAGCCTTTGCCGCAGCCGATGTCCTGGCTGGGACCGCAGTTTTGGGTTTGGATCCCGGCCAGCTCTTCCCGGATGTCGGTGGCGATGGCCACAGGATCCGGAACAATGTGGGTGGGTCCGTAATGTGCCTGGTGCAGCAGTTTGTAGAGGTCGGCGTAACGGGCCTTGGGATGCTCGGCCAGTTCGGCTTTGATAATCTTGCGCAGTTGGGCGGCGCTGAATTCAGGCGGGGTTGGCGGCATAAACCATTTCTCCGGAGCGGAAAATAAAACTGGCGCGGGAGTCCGGCCAGTTGAATGGCCGGGTGAAATCGGTGTCCATCACGCTCAGATCCGCCCAAAACCCTTCCGCGATGCTTCCCCGCGAACTTTCCTCGTGATTCAGCCAGGCATTGTTGGCGGTGTAGATGGCGATCGCGTCAGCCGGGGAGAGGCGTTCCGCCGGGTTGTGATGATGGATCAGGGCGTGGAGCGACATGGCGATGTTCAGGTCGGTAACATACCAGTCGCTGGAGCCGCAGACCCGCACACCCTGGCCGGTAAAAGTCCCAAAGCGGTTCATGCTCCCGCGCCTGGATCCCAGACGCTTGGCGTAGAGGCCGTCGGGCCCGCCCCAAAGCAGATCGAAGGCCGGCTGCATCACCGGCACGGCGCCGGAAGCGGCTATTTCGTCCACCAGCGCGTCGGGCGTGATTTCACAGTGGATCAACTGGTGGCGCAATTCCCTCACCTCATCCGCCGGCAACAGCGCGAAAGCCCGGTTGATCTGGCGGATGGCGGCATCACCGATGCAGTGCACGCAAACCTGAAGTCCCCGTTGATGGGCCCGGGCCACGAAATCATTCCAGAATTGGTCACTCTGATAGAGGATCCCCCGGCTGTCGCTGTCGGCGTAAGCTTCGCCCAGAGCGGCTGTGCGGGAGCCGATGGAGCCGTCCGCCAGGATGCAGCCACCGATCCGGCTGGCGCCAAGTTCCAAGGCGGCGGGGAGGTTGAAGCTTTGGGGATAGAGCTGGAAACTCACCGCGAATTCATTCAGCCGGTCCCGGATCAGGCGGTAGTGCTGAACGCTCTGTTGGGCGTCGCCGATCATGGTGTGCAGGGTGGAAAAACCACCCCTCAGCGCTGTTTGGGCAGCGTTGTGATAGGCCCGGAGGATGGTTTCGTCAGAGCAGTTGTCCTGCAGCCAATTCACCGCCAGATCGTTGTCCTGCGCGATCAGCACCTCAGCCTGGCTGACCAGGCCCGGCACTGCTTTGCGGGCGGTGGAATTGAGCACGCAGGAATGCCCGTCCACCCGGCGCAGCATCAGCCTCGGACCGGGGCAGACGGAATCCAACTCCTGGATGGTGGGGAAGCGTTTTTCCCTGATCCGGCCTTCGTCGAAGCGCCAGCCGATCATCAGCTCCGGTTTCTGGCTGGCGGCAACAAAGAGCAGGGACAGCACTTCGTCGATGCTGGCACAGGCGGATAGATCAACACCGTCTTCATAGAGGCCGCCGGAAAAGCTGTGCGTATGGGCGTCGATGAAAGCGGGATAGACCCAACCGCCCCGCAGATCGACCTTTTCCCAGCTGGGCTGAACGGGATCTTCGGAGCTTAGCAGCTTCACGATCCTGCCGGCATCCACCAGGAGAGCGGTAACCGGGTTGGCGAAATTGCCCTCGAGGTAAAACTTGGCATTATGCAGATATTTCATAGGCAATAAGATAGCTCATCCTTTACAAAGCATTTTCTTTAAACAGCTCACCCAACATCTTGTAAAAGAGATGGATGGGAAATCCCATCACGTTGAAGTAGCAGCCTTGGATACGGCGGATGAATTGCGAGCCGTAGCCCTGGATGCCGTAGGCACCGGCTTTGTCGAGTGGTTCCCCGGTTTCCACATAGGCCTGGATCTCAGTTTCAGAGAGCGGCGCGAACTCCACCAAGCTGCGTTCGTGGCGGGCAAAGCAGGCTTTGCGCCAGCAAAGGCAGAGGCCGGTGTAAACCTTGTGGGTGCGGCCGGAGAGGAGGTTCAGATATTCTCCCGCCTGGCGCTGATCGGCGGGTTTGCCCAGGATCACGCCGTCCAAAACCACGATGGTGTCCGCCCCGATCACCAGGGTCTCGGCGTCCATTCTCGCGGCAATGGTCTGGGCTTTGTTGCGGGCGTGGCGCATGGCCTGCAGATAAGGCTTTTCACCGGTTATGGGCTCATCCACCCTGGCCGGAATGATCAGGGGGGTGAGCTGAAGCATTTTCAGCAGGGCCTCACGTCTGGGACTGGCTGAGGCCAGCACTATTTTTTTATCGGATAACAGCTTGTGGATCATGTGCTTGTTCCTTGGTCTCCAGATGCTGGGCGGCCGGAATACGTCAACAATTTTCTTGGGACCGAAAAAAAGGCTTGCCTGAAAACACGGCCTCTGAAAAGCTTGTATTCAGCAAAAAATATCTGTTCCAGGAGGAAAAAATGGAACGCGTACACAACTTCAACGCAGGTCCGGCGGTGCTTCCGGAGGAAGTGCTCCGCGAAGCTCAGGCCGATCTGTTCAACTACAAAGGCATGGGACTTTCCGTGATGGAAATGAGCCACCGCAGCAAGGAATACCAGGCCATCATCGACGAGACCAACGCTGCCGTGAAGCGCATCTACGGCCTCGGTGACGACCACGAGGTGCTCTTCCTGCAAGGCGGGGCCAGCCTCCAGTTCCTGATGGTGCCGATGAATTTTGCCTTTGAGGGCAAGGAAGCTAACTACATAAACACGGGCGTGTGGTCCAAAAAAGCCATTGCCGAAGCCAAGAAGCTTGGCAAAAGCGTGCATGAAGCAGCTTCCAGCGCGGACCGCAATTTCTGCTACATCCCCAAAACCTGGCAGCTTTCAGCCAATCCCGCCTATTTGCACATCACCACCAACAACACCATCTTCGGCAGCGAATGGAAGACCGATCCGGACGTTCCCGCCGGCTTGCCCCTCATCGCAGACATGTCCTCAAATTTCATGAGCAAGCCCATCGACGTGCAGAAATATGACCTCATCTACGCTGGCGCCCAAAAGAACGTGGGGCCCTCCGGAACCGCCGTGGTCATCATTAAAAAGAGCATGCTGGAACAAGCCATCCCCGGCGCGCCTTCCATGCTGGATTATCCGCTGATGGCCAAAAACGGCTCCATGTACAACACCCCGGCCACCTTCACCATCTATATGATCGGCCTGGTGCTGAAATGGATCGAGGAATACGGCGGACTCAAGATGATCGAACAGAACAACATCGCCAAGGCCAAATACATCTACGGTGCCATCGACGCCTCCGAAGGCTATTACAAAGGCACCGTGGACAAGGAAGACCGCTCCCTGATGAACATCACTTTCCGCCTCGGCAGCGAGGAGCTGGAAGCCCTGTTCATTTCTGAAGCCAAAAAGAATGGCATGATCGGGCTCAAAGGACACCGCGACGTGGGTGGCTGCCGCGCCAGCACCTACAATTCCCTGCCTTTGCCCGCCGCCCACGCTTTGGCCGAATTCATGGCTGAATTCGCCAAGCAGCACGGTTGATCTTGCAACCAGCACCCTAAACCCATTCAAGGCGGGAGATAACAGCCTCCCGCCTTGTTTAAAACCGATTCAGGAGTCAAATGACCATTATGAACCTTTTACTGCGGGGCGGCATTCTGATGTATGTGCTGGTGGTGGTTTCCATCGCCGTGCTGGCCATCGTGCTGGAAAAGTATCGTCAGGTTTCCCGCTTGCGCAAAGCCAATGAAAAGCTTCGCTATTACCTGGCCCAGCAGGACAAGCTGGACAACATCCGCGCCGTTTTGCGCATTCACGGTCTCAGCAGCCCCCTGGGCATGATGCTGGACAAACTCTACAACTCGCAAACAGAAGACATCCGACTGATCGAGAACAGCATGGAATCCACCGCCAACCTCGAGCTGCACAAGCTGGAAAAAGGGATGGGCTGGCTGGCCACGCTCTCCGCGATCGCGCCCCTGATCGGATTTTTGGGCACGGTGGTGGGTATGGTGAGCGTGTTCATGAACATCCAGGGTCAGGGCCAGAACAGCGTGGACATCAACACCCTCGCCGGAGGCATCTGGCAGGCGCTGCTCACCACGGTGGGGGGTCTGGCAGTGGGCATCCCGGCCATCATTTTCCACAATGATCTGGTGGAGCACATGGCCAACATCGCCAAGGAAATGCAAAACCAGGCCATCGAGCACGAGATCAAGTATCAAAAAGCCCTGGGCAGGGAGTTGCAGCGTCCATGAAATTGGGAATATCCCGGCAAAAGATCAGCAGCACGGTACTGATATCGATGACCGACGTGATCTTTCTGCTGCTCATCTTTCTGCTCATCGCCTCCAATTTCGCCGCCCAGACCGGCCTGCCCTTCAAGCTGCCAGGATCGGTTTCCCAGGAACGCCAGACCCGCCAGGTGCTGCACATCCAGTATCAGACCGAGAACCAGATCGTCTTCATGGATAAGACATACACTCTGGACACGCTGGAGCAAGCCCTGAAGAACGAATTCAACAACCCGGACCAGGTGGTGCGGCTCTCCGCCGAGAAATCTACGCCCCTGCAAAGCGTCATCAACCTGATGGACGTGGTGCGCGGAGCCGGTTTCGAGCGGGTGTTCGTGGCCACGGAACCTGCTGTGCGGCCATGATCTCCTTTCGTGACGGCTACCACCGCTCGCTGGCGCTCTCGCTGCTGCTCCACGCGCTGTTGCTGGTTTTTCTGGCCATGTATGTGATCAAGCCCATGCTGGCACCCCGCTGGTATGAGTTCGAGCTGGCGCCGCCGGAGCTGCTGCCAAATGCTTTGGACACCACGCCCGGTCCCGGCGCAGCGCAGCCCCAACCCCAGGGCACAACCCTGAAGCCAACCATCTCCAAGCCAGAGCAGCCCAAAGCTCAGCCCAGCCAGCCGGAAAAGCCGACCGTCAGCACACCCCAAACCCAACCGCCAGCACGGAGCGAACTGCTGGAAACTCCAGCTGTGGCTTCCACCACCCCCGCCAAACCGGCCGCCCTGCCCAACAATCCTCTCAATCCTCTGCGCGGGATACCCACAAACCGCCCTGGAGGGGCAGTTTCCGGAGGTAGTGTGAACTACTCGCTCAGCGGAGGAGGTGTGCGGTTTCAACTGCCGGAGGGCTACAAACACGATCTGGGCGCCGCGGGCAGGGTGATCATCACTTTCAAACTGGACCAAAACGCACGCCCCGTGCTAAGTAGTGTGGAAAGCACTGAGCAAACCGGGCCCCGCTATTTCGACGCCGCCAAAAAGATGCTGCGTGACGGCAAATTCAGCTATACCGGTGCGCCCAGTCCTGGTGTGGAATACACCCTCACCGTCAATTTTCTCTAACATGGACGGTTTCCCTCTGTTTTCCACGAATTTCAAGGCACCCCAATTGATGGGCATCCTGAATGTTACCACCGATTCCTTTTCTGATGGAGGAAAGTTTGCCGATCCCGAACAGGCTTTGACCCAAGCCCAAATACTGGTGGATGCAGGCGCGGGCATTCTGGATGTCGGGGGTGAATCCACCCGTCCCGGAGCGCTGCCAGTTCCGGTATCTGAGGAACTGCGGCGCGTGCTGCCGGTGCTCTTGAAAGTAAGGGAAAAGTGGCCGCACCTGCCCGTCTCCGTGGACACCCGCAACAGCGCGGTGGCAGAGGCGGCAATAGATCTGGGGGCCACTTACATCAACGACATTTCAGCCCTCAGCCACGATCCGCGCATGGCGGAGATTGTAGCGGCCCGGCCAAAGGTGAAACTGGTGCTCATGCACATGCGTGGCCAGCCGGAAACGATGCAGGCCGATCCCGTTTACGCCAACCTGCTGGCTGAGATCAGCTCCTTTTTCGCGCAGCGGATAGAATTCGCCGTCACACGCGGAATAGACCGCGCCAACATCATACTCGATCCTGGGATCGGGTTTGGCAAAACCGCGGAACACAATTTCCGCCTGCTGGCCCATCTGGGCGAATTCCGCAAACACGGCTTGCCCCTGTTGCTGGGAGTGTCCCGCAAGCGTTTCATCGCCTCCGTGGATGCATCCGGACCCCAGGAAAGGATCGGCGGGACCCTCGCCGCCGCTGTGCTGGCGGCCTGGCAGGGCGTGGACATCCTGCGGGTGCATGACGTGCGTGAACACCGCCAGTTTTTTGCTGTTTTGCAAGCGATCGGCAGGGAGGCCGGCCCATGGAAGTTCTAATCCCCACTTTCTCTGATCTGGTGGACATCTTCATCATCGCGTTCCTGTTTTACCAAGGGCTCAGCGTTCTGCGCCGCGGTGGAGGCTGGCACGTCCTGGCGGCCATAATCGCCCTGGTGCTGCTGTCAACGGTGGCTGAAGCCCTGAACCTGAGGATGGTAACCTCACTGCTGAACGCCGTGCGCAACTTCTGGGTGCTGGGCCTCGTTATCATCTTCCAGCCGGAAATCCGCGCGCTGCTGGCCAAGATCAACCTTTCCCGCGAACTCAACCTCAGCCTGCGGAAAAAGGAAAGCAACTCCTTTTACATGCCGCTCATCGACGCCATCTCATCGATGTCCTTCAGGAAAACCGGCGCTCTCATAGTGATCGAAAACCGGCGCAAACTAAGCGAGTATATCAACAGCGGTGAACTCATCGATGCCACCATGTCTCTGCGCCTCATCCTCACCATATTCAATCCCCGTTCCGCGCTCCACGATGGGGCCATCATCATACGCGGAGACAGGATCATGGCCGCCAAGGTGGTGCTGCCTCTGTCCAAAAGATCCGACCACGCCAAAAGATTTGGCACCCGCCACCTGGCCGGCATTGGCATCACGGAAGTCACCGATGCCCTCGCCATCATCGTTTCGGAGCAAACATCCCAGATCTCCGTGGCCCGCAACGGTGAGATCCAGGTGAACGTGGCTTACGAAGAATTACTCCAGATCATCACCGACGCTACATCCTAGCAAGGAGCATCATGGCTACAGGACCAATCCTCATCGGCATCACGGGCAACATCGGCAGCGGCAAGAGCGCTTTTTGCAGGCTGCTGGCGGAACAGGGCTTCGAAGTGATCTTTTCCGACGAGATCGCCCAACGGCAACTGGACGATCCGGAATGTTTGGCGCAAATAATCAGCCGTTGGGGAAGCGAGGTGGTTTCAGACGGCAAAGCCGATCGGAAAAAAATTGCCTCCATTGTCTTCGGCAATAAACCGGAGCTGGAATTTTTGAACAGCCTGGTGCATCCAAGGGCCCTCACCGCCCTGCAAAACATCGTGGACAACGCCGAGCAAAAATACCTCTTTTTCGAAGTGCCGCTGCTCTTCGAGGCAGGGATGCAGCATTGTTTTGACTATATTGTTCTGGTGCAGGCCAGCCGTGAGAAACGCCTGCAGCGCCTGCTCAAGAAAGGAAATGAAACCCGCGCCCAGATAGAAGCCCGCATGGACGCCCAAATCGAAGACCTCGCCAAGATCCCCCTCTGCAACTTGGTAATCGACAACAAAGGCTCTCTCAACGCCCTCAAGGCCAGCGTTAAGGAATTCATGAGCCGCCTCGATTCCATCCGTCACAAAGACAAGATCCCTTTTTCCAGTTAGGTCCATTTGAGGCAGCGGAGTTCAAATCCGCCCAAACCAATATTTAACTGATAAATGTCTGTATGTGTCAGCGGGAAGCGGATCCGACCCCGGAAGAGGTTACCAGCCTGCCATCCACTGATCCACCAGGCGGGGCAGGATCTCGCCTGCCCGACCTTGGTGAAATTCATCGAAGAAATCCAGTCTCTCGGTGGGATTGAGGTTCACCGCGATGGTTTTCGCCCCCAAATAGCGGGCTGTCTGCACAAAACCGGCAGCGGGATAGACCACGCCGCTGGTTCCCACCATAAGGAAGACATCGCAGTTTTGCAGCAAGGTGTCTATCTCCTGCAACCGGTAAGGCACTTCACCGAACCACACAATATCCGGCCGCAACTTCCCTGAACATTTGGGGCAGGCGGGGAGTTCGGGGCTGAGGTCAACTTCCTCCTGGTAAAAGCGGATGCCGCACTTGGTGCAAAGGCAGCTGCGGAGAGCGCCGTGCATTTCGATCACGCGGTTGTTGCCGGCCGCGGAGTGAAGTCCGTCCACGTTCTGGGTGATGAGGTGAAAATTGCCCCCCAGCCATTCCTCCAGCCTTGCCAGGGCCAGATGCCCTGGATTGGGAGCGGCCTGTTGGGCTTGTTCCCAACGTGCTTTGTAGAAACGCCAGACCATTTGCGGATCGCGCCGCCAGGCCTCGGGAGTGGCCACATACTCCATGCGGTGGTTTTCCCAAAGCCCATCGCTGTCGCGAAAGGTTCTGAGCCCCGATTCGGCGCTGATCCCTGCTCCGGTTAGTACCAGCAGTCTGGTGTCCGGCGTTACCTTGATCATTTCATCAACATCATCTTGCGGGTGAGTTCGCGGTTACCGTCACTCAGCCGGTAAAGATAAACACCGCTGGAAACGGGGTTGCCGGTGGTGTCGCGGCCGTTCCAAACGGCGCTGTGTGCTCCGGCGGGAAGATCGGAATTGACCAGGGAACGCACTTTCTGACCGCGCAGGTTGAAGATGTCCAGATTCACAGATGCGGCCTCAGGCAAATCGAAACGGATGGTCGTGGTGGGGTTGAAAGGATTGGGATAGTTCCCGTGGAGCCTGAACACGAGGCTTTGAACCAAGTCTTCGGAAGCGGTGTCGAAATCGCTTTCCACATAGACGTCATCTATGTACCAGCCTTCACCGCTCACATAGCCATCGGAACCGAACACGAAACGGAATTTGGCCAAGCCGGTGAAGTTGGCGATGTCAAACTCAGCCTGGGTCCAGTCGAAACTGCCGGAGTAGACGTTGGTGTTGGCCGGGAAAGGCGAAGCGTTGTTGTTGTAGATGCGGTGCGAGTAGCCGCCGACGGGAGAGATCTGGGTCCAGGGCCCTCCATCCACCGAGATCTCAACCATGCCGCCATCCCAGGCGTAGATGGGGTCGCTGTGGGCCTCGGCATCCATCCAGTGGTGGAAGAAAAGACGTCCGTTCTGGCCCAGCGGGATCTCCGGGCTTTCCAGGGCACCATAGGCGGAGCCGGAATAATCCGCGGATCCGGGACCACCGAACTTCATCGACCAGCTACCGTCAGCGGTGTGGTTGCGCTGGTTTTCACGGTGCCACTGGTTCACGAAGCTGGTAAGAGGGGCCAGGCTGGTCCAGCCGTTGGAGTCGTTCTCGAAAGAGTACTGCTGGTTGCCAATATAGAGCACGAAATTTCCTTCCAGAGTGTTGCCGTTTTCCGCACCGAGCATATAGCCAATGTTCACGGAACTGCCGATGGGGGCGTTCGGGGAGATCAGCGCGCTGAAAGCGTTTTCATAGAGGGTGAAGCTGTCCGGACCCACCGGAGTGAGAATGGCCTCAAAGGCGGAAAGAGTTACATTGGGGTCGTCGCAGAAGATGATGATCATGGGGTTGAAGGCGTGGCCGGAACCGCTGTTGCTCACGATCATGTTCAAAGCGGGATTGTCGCCAGGCATTATCTGGGGATTGGCGTTCACGAACTGGTAGGTGTCCAAATGCAGGTCGGGAGCGTTCAGGACGAGGGCGGCGGGGGTGGAGGAGACATAGGAGTCGAAGTTCGCTTCAAAGCTCAGATAGGCGATCTGGTGGTCGGGATAATTTCCCTGGATCCTGACCTGGAAAAAACCGTTGATGGCAGTGGAATCCGAGGCCGCGAGGGGGTTGAAGCCATAGGAGCTGCTGAGCACATGGAGATTGGGGGAGTTGCTGATCAGGTTAAGGGTGCCGGGCTCGGTTTGGTCCACCATGCCCACGTTTTTCAGGGTCACATTAAGGTCGATGACTTCGCCGGTGTGGTAGAGTCCGTCGGCGTCACCATACTGCACCTGGGTGGCCACAATGTAAGGCTGGTTGCTGGCCTGGACAGTGATCACACCATGGTAGGCGATGAAATCGGCCGCGACAATGCTGACAGCGAAATCGCCGGGGGTGAGGCTGGCATCGAGATTGATGCCGATGAGGCCAGTGGCGTCGGCAGTGGCTTCACAGAGGATGTCGTTGCCGCTTTTCAGGCGCAGGGTGGCGCCCGGAGCGTTGGTTTGCACCTGATAGTTGTTGAGGCCAACGGTCCAGTAGGTGGGAAGCTGGACGCTCATTTGCTGCGGGGTGTCGCCCCAGACCATCAGGCCGGGATCGCCCAGCAGGTTTGTTTCGTAGGTAACCCAATACATCACGGGGGAGTTCTGGATGTAGGGGATGTTGTCAATTTTGGCATCCACCAGGGTGAAGCCGAGTTCGCGGATGTTTTCTCCGAAGATGGCGTCGATGTACTGGCGGTTGATCTTCTGGGAAGCGCCATCGGTGGATCCCTGCATTCCCCATCCGTAACGGGAGTGGGCGATCATGGCCACGGCCGCAGTGGGTAAGGAGGTGAATTTTTCGGTGATGCAGTCGGCGGTGTAGTCGCCGTAATTGGTGTCGCGGTTGTCGAAGGACCCGGCGTAGCAGCCCTGGGTGAAGATGATGGAGAGGTTGTGGTTGAGGCCGTCGTTGGTGATGCTGGTGGCGGTAACGTTGTTATTGGACATCCTCATGGTATAGGTGGTGGCGGAATGGCCGAGGTGGTTCACGAGGTTGGGACCGTTGCTTAGCAAAGGCCGGAGCTGGCTCCCGGTCCAGGATTCAGCTGCGCCGTAGGTGCGGTCATACATGGTGCTGATGTTCCAGGAAGTGGGCACTCCCACGGTGGTGTAGCCGTTGGCGGAACTGCCGCCTATCATTTCGTCCATGTAGTCGCCGCCCCAGGTGGGACCGTCCCAGAGCCATTCGCCCACAAAGAGGGCTGTGGTGGCTTCGGAGATCACAGGCTCATTGAGGTAGTGCTGGGTTTTGGTGATGAAATTGGCGATCTCGGCATCGGAATTGTAGCAAACGCGGCCGAGGGAAAGTTCCGGCACCAGGTCGGTTTCCATGTGTTCGCCCCAGTAGCTGTCGCCGTCGTTGTTCCAGTTTCCGTCTAGGCAGCTGTAATACATGTCCGCGGGGATGTCGTTATCCACCTGGCTGCCGCTGCCCATGTTCACATAGAAGCCGCGATGGGGTATCACGTCGGTATCCCCGGCCAGCAGAACGTGCTTCAGGGGATTGGTGTTGTAGATGTCAATTATATAGTTGCGGATCTTTTCCTGGGTGTCGGCCCCGGCAGTTTGCGAGGTGATCTCCTGCACGGATTTCAACAGCACGTTCTGGCCGCGTTCTTCATACAGGGTTTGGAAGGGCTGCCACTGGGCCAGTTTGGCTTCATCGTATATCACGAGGTAATCCCAGCCGGTGGTGCGGTGGTCATAACGGGGCAGCGCGTCAGCGTTGTCCACTGCTTTCAGCAGATACCCGAAGGTGGCAAAGTCCTGCTTCAAAAGCTGCAAAGAAGCCGCGGCGCGTGCTGTGGTTGTGGTTTTCACCCGCAGGCTCAGCTGGCGGTAAAAGATCAGTTCGTTGTTCAGGGGATCGTAGCTGAAAGGGCAAATCGCGCTGAAATTGACTGGATGACCAGCCAGGAACTGGGTGTTGAGGCCATTGTGCGGGGTGGCCGGATAGGGGTTGGCGCTTCCGTAAATGGTTTGGTCCGGGGCCTGTCTGGGATGGATCACCGGGCTGGACAGCGGGTATTGCGGCTGCAGCGGGGCCACCGGAAAAGTGAGGGCCAGAGTCTGGGGGGAGCTAAGCTCCACCTGGATGTCCACGGCTTCTTCACCCGCGGGGAGCAGGATCTTGGTGCCAAACCACGGCAGGTCCGGGCTGCCGGGAGTTCCCCAACTCTGCGCTCCATCCAGTTTCAGATGACTGTATTCTGTGGAGGTCGTGAGTTCAGGCTCGTTCAAAGTGTAAGAATAAACCACATCTGCGGCGAGGGCCGCAAGGCCTGCCACCAGGATCAGGGTTAAAAGTAGATGCTTCATATCCGCCAACTTGTTTAGATTTATTTACGGTTAAAGGCATGCAAGCGTCATTCCAAAGCTTGATATTTTTGTCCATCAGAAGCTGAGCTGAAGATTCTGCTTGACTATTATCCGCCATATTGGTAAAAGGAAACAAATACATTTTCCCGGGAGGAAAAATGGCCATCAACAAGAAACAAAAGACCGCCATCGGTGGCGTGATAGGGGCTGTGTTATTGGCCGGATTGGGCTATCTGGGAATAAACGGGTTGGGCACCCCCAACCAGTTCACATCGCCCACGGGCCAGCTTCTCACCACTGAAAACCTGCTCAGCAACGTCACCGGGCAAAACCAAACGGTCTATGTGACCAAGTCCGGCGATAAGTACCATCTGGAAGGATGCCGCCATCTCCGCCTGCGCTCCAAGATCCCGATTTCGATAGCCAATGCCATCGAGGAAGGTTATGAACCCTGCAAAACCTGCAAACCAGACCAGGAGATAAACTACAACCCCCTTCCCAGCTACCCCCAATCCACTGTGCCACAAGGAAACACCACTCCGCCGCAAGATCAAAAACCCTCAAGCTCCACCCGCAAAAATTCCGAACCGATAGTTGACGACCCGGATTGAACAATCAGTTAACTGCTCAGAATATGGGGTTGAGTGATCAACCCCGTTTTTTTCTGAAACCTTATCCCGGCTTCCATAATGAAACGGACATTGGCAGCACATTTTCATTGACAGGGAATTCCGGCCGGGGTTATTTGGAGCCAGGTGTCCTGATCGCTGTTTTAAGGCACTTTCTGAACCTTGGCGCAAGGCTTGGGTTGTTGCCCGGCGTTTGACGGGAGACGGGAGAATTGAACAATGAAACACATTTATGTCGTTACGGGTGCGGCAGGTCATTTGGGCAGCCACGTGGTGAAGGAGTTGCTGGACCGCAGCGAGGAAGTTCGCGCTTTTGTGCTGCCCTGGGAGAAGGTGCCATCCTACGTTGACCACAACCGCCATCTGCTTACCCGTTTCGCAGGCGACGTGCGTTATCCCCAAACCCTGGACCAGCTGTTCGAATCCGACGAACCGGCGGAGTTCACTTTGATCCACTGCGCGGGGCTCATCACGATCAGTCTGGGAAAGGATCCCCGGGTTTACGCCGTGAATGTGGAAGGCACGGCCAACGTGATTGCCACCTGCCGCAAACACGATGTTCGCAGGCTTGTCTATGTGAGTTCCGTGCATGCCATTCCGCTGCTGCCGCGGGGGCAGGTTATGCGGGAGGTTTCCTTTTTCAGTCCCGACCGGGTTATAGGTTACTATGCCAAAACCAAAGCCCTGGCCACCCAGCAGGTCCTCGAGGCAGCCAGATCCGGCTTGGACGCCCTGGTGGTGCATCCTTCCGGGATCATTGGGCCAAACGCCCAGCAATCAGGGAACATCGCCCAGATGATCAGCGCTTTTCTGAAAGGCAGCTTCCGCGCCGTGATCAAGGGCGGATACGATTTTGTGGACGTGCGGGACGTGGCGTCTGGGATCATTGCGGCAGCGGACAAGGGCAAGGCCGGCGAGTGCTACATTCTTTCCAACCGATGGATCGGCATGGGTGAACTGCTGGACGAGCTGGCCGAGTGCAGCGGACGCCCCAAACCCCGGATCCATCTGCCGCTCTGGGTCGCCAAGGCAGTGGCCCCCTGCGCGGAGCTATACTACAAACTGGCCCGCAAAGCACCGTTTTTCACTCTCTATTCGCTGCATACGATCTCCAACAACAGCCTTTATTCAAACGCCAAGGCCGTGGCGGAACTCTCTTTCAAAACGAGGTCGCTCAACGAAACTGCCAGAGATATCGTGAAAACCATGGCGGGGAGCCTGACCAGGAAGAGATAACCTTCGCTTCCGGCGCAGCATTTCCGGCAGTGACCTTGTGTCCGTGCTGATTTCAATCTGGACCACCACAGGCATCGCCTTTTTGCCACCTGTCCCCTGCGGAGGAGCGAAGTGGTGCCCCTTTGGCCATTAAGGCCATTTCCCGGGGCCCGGACGCGCCTCCCGCCTAATAGCCGCGTTTGATGCGATGATCAGGCGGGGAGCGTGGGAGGGGAATGGAAGCGAGCGCTCAAGGCGTGGCTGACAGGACATGGCGGTGGGTAAGCATTGCTGTCGCCTCCAGGCTTTACCCTCCCGGTTTGGAAGTGAGCCCAAAAAAAATCAACGGGCAGGGCAAGGTACCTGGATCTGGTCAAGCTGCCCTGCCCGGATGGCGATTGATCAAGCCGCCCAGGGCGGAGCCGCAAAAGTCAGTTTTGAACAAAAGTCTTGACGTTTTAACCGGACTCAGATGTTTGGTTTGAAACGTCTAAAAAAGGTATCAGCGCGGCCACGACAGGGAGGCTGAGCCCTCAAACCCGTGGTGCAGCCGCGCAGAAACCAGCCTATTATTGTATTAGGGAGCATAGATCAATGAAAAAGTACTCCTGGTTGACACCCGTGTCCATACTGATCTTCGTATTGGTGACACTGGTCTTCCTGTCTCCGCTGGTGGTCCCCGAGGGCATCAGTTGGCCGATAAAACAGAGACTGAACCTCGGCTTGGACCTCAAGGGCGGCACCCAGATCGTTCTGGGGGTCAACACCGACGAACTGCCTGAAGATGAAAAGGCTGATGCTGTGAAAAACAACATCGAGATCATCCGCAACCGCATAGACCAGTTTGGCGTGGCCGAGCCCACCATCCAGAAAACCGGCGAAAACCAGATCCTGGTTCAGCTTCCCGGTGAAGATGACCAGGTGGAAGCCGAGAAACTGGTCACCAAATCCGCCGTGCTGGAATTCAAGCTGGTGGCCAAGCCTGAGGACGCGGAAAGATTCCTCAATCAGTTGGACGGCATCATGCAGGCCAACCTGTCCCGTTTCCCCGTTTTGGCCAAACTTGACGCCGAAGACAGGAAACTGGACACTGAGGCTTCCGCCGCCACCGACACCACTGAAACAGGGGAACCTGCCCAGGCGGGGATTTTCAAATCCCTAATCACCACTGCCGAAAATGAGTACGTGGTACGCCATGACGATCTGGAAATCGTGCGCGCCATCCTGGCCGACAGCGTTTATGCCGGCTTGAAGCCCAAAGGCTATGACCTGGTTTTGGAAAGCGTGGACGAGCAGAAACGCCTGGCCAAGGAACCCACTGTGGTCTATGTTCTGAAATCCAACGCCGAGGTGAAGGGTACGGACGTGGACGGCGCCAGCATGGAGATCGGCTCCACCGACAGCCCCAATCCCCAAATGGCCGGCAAACCCTATATCTCACTTACTTTCACCCGCAAGGGCGCCCGGCAATTTGCCAACGTCACAGGCGACAACATTCAGGAAAGGCTGGCCATCGTGGTTGACAACGCCGTTTATTCGGCACCCGTGATCCAGGACCGGATCCCGGACGGGAAGGCAACCATCACCGGCATATTCAGCACTGAGGAAGCTCGATCCCTGGCGATCCTTCTGAACAACAAGAGCCTCAGCGCGCCCATCGAACCGCAGTATTCCAAAAAAGTATCCGCCACCTTGGGTTCCGACAGCGTTAGGAGCGGCCTTCTGGCTGGGTTGATCGGCATCATTGCCGTGGCCATCTTCATGCTGATCTATTACAAGCTGTGTGGCTTGGTCGCGGATTTTGTGCTGATCTTCAACGTGGGCTTCATTCTGGCCATGCTCACCGCTTTCGGTGGAACCCTCACCCTGCCGGGTATAGCTGGTATCATCCTCACCATAGGCATGGCGGTGGACGCCAACGTTCTGATCTTTGAACGCATCCGTGAGGAACTGGATGCCGGCAAAACCCCGCGTTCCGCGGCTGATGCCGGGTTCAAACGCGCCACCGTGACCATCTGGGACGCCAATCTCACCACCCTCATCGCGGCCTTTGTGCTCTATCAATTCGGCACCGGCCCCATCCGTGGTTTCGCCCTCACCCTCACCATTGGTATCGTGGGTTCCATCTTCAGCGCCATCGTGTTCACGCGCTTCATCATGGATAAGACGATGCTGGCCGGAAACCGGAAAACCCTGAGTATCTGAGGAGAGAAAGATGAGACTGTTTAAAAATACCAACATACCTTTCGTGCAGAACCGCAAGGTTTTCTACGTGATCTCCGCCCTCTTGGTGCTTGCCGCCATCGCGGGCATCATTGTGAAGGGCTTCAACCTCAGCACGGATTTCAAGGGCGGCGTTTCCGTGATCGTGAACATGCAGCCCAAGAAAGCCGGCGTGAATGCCCTGGACATCGACCAGCTGCGCAAAGTGATCAGCGATGGCGGCTTCAAGCAAGCTGAGATCCAATACATCGGTGAACGCGACGACGCCACTTTCCAGATCAAAGTGGGCGGCAAAGACGCCAACAAGATCAAGGACGAACTCACCGACCTGCTATCCACCCAGCTAAGCGCTTACACGGAAGGCCGGGACATGCAAAAAGACGTGTTCCAGGAATTCAACACCGTGGGCGCCAAGGCCGGCGCTGAAATGGGCAGCAAGGCCATTCTGGCCGTCGTGGTTGCCCTGCTGCTCATGATCATCTACATCTGGATACGCTTCGAGTTCACTTTCGGCCTGATGGCTATCCTGGCCCTGTTCCACGACGTGATCATCATCGTGGGCATCTTCTCCTGGACCGGCAAGGAGTTCACGATGTCGATCGTGGCAGCGCTGCTGACCATCGTGGGTTACTCGATCAACGATACGATCGTGATCTTCGACCGCATCCGTGAAGACCTCAAGATCTACCGCAAGGACCCCGTGCCCGTGATCTTCAACCGCTCGATAAACGAAACCCTCAGCCGCACCGTGATCACCTCCGGTACCACCTTGCTCACCGCTCTCGCCCTCTACATCTTCGGCGGCCCGGTGATCCACGACTTTGCCTTCGCCATGAGCCTGGGCATCATCTTCGGCACCTATTCCTCGATCTTCGTGGCCAGCAACCTTGTTCTGGATGCCATCAAGAGCACGCATCAGGAAAAGCAATCCATCAAGAAACTCACCAAAAGATAGAAGCCTTAACGCAATAGGAAACAGAAAGCCGCCTCCCCGGCGGCTTTTTGTTCGGGGTGGAAAACCTGATCTTCTAAAAGAATGCCTGCCTATGGAAGAAAATTTGCATTGACAGCTGGGCGGGGGTTTTCAGCATGGTCGTTAAAGCGAATTCAGGTGTAATTTATGAAACATGGAATAATTGGTATCATATGCCTGCTGATGGCGTTCTCCACCCTTTGCGGAGACGACATCAAGGACAACCAGAAGAAACTGGACAAGATCCAGAGGGACCTGCAGGCTGCCCAGAAAAAGATCGAACAGAACGAGCGCACCAAGAAGAAGAACGAGACAGAGATCAGTAACAGCCGCCGGGCCAAGCAAAAGACAGACGCGGAGTTGAGCAGGACCAGAGAGGTGGCCCGCGAGAAACTGCAGGCCCTGAACTCTGTGAGAACCGAACTTCGCACGGTTGAAGAACAGATCCGCGACCTTCGGGCGGCCCAGATATCCCAGCTGGACAAAATGGTACGGGTTGCCCGCCGCAACAAAAGCCTGAAAATGGTCCACAAGGACGAGCACTGCCTGGCCATCTTGGCATCCCAAACCCGAAACACGTTGCTCACCCTGGGTGATATGCAAAGTGAACTTACTTACGAGCAGAATCGGAAAGGTCAGGAATACAGCCTAGCCAACAGCGAGTTTCAGAACAAATCCTCCTCCAGCCAGACCCTGGCCGCCAACGTCAAGAATCTGGAAGCCCAGCAATCCAGGCTCAGCAAGGAACAAAAGAATCTGCAAAATCAGATCGCCAAATTGAAAAAGGACGCCTCCAGGCTTGAAGGGCTGATCGCCAGCCTGGCCTCCAAACCCAAGCCCAAGGACCAGGAACCCGCATCGTACAAATTCAGCGCCCGCACCATCGCCTGGCCGCTGAAAGGGCGCATCATCCGCAGCTATGGCCAGGAAACCCGGGCTTACGGCACCTCGGTGGTGAGCAACGGGATCGACATCGCCACGCCCGAATACACCACCGTCGCGGCGGCAGATGCTGGTGTGGTCATATATTCCGGTGCCTACGGCGGACAGGGCAAGCTGTTGATCATCGACCACAAGAACGGATTTTACACTGTTTATGCCTACAACAACGATTTGCTGGTATCCACCGGCACCAACGTGAAGAAAGGCCAGGCCGTCGCCAAATCCGGCATGACCGGCTCGGCCAGCGAACCCTCGCTGCACTTTGAAGTGCGCAAAGACGGCAAGGCGGTTAATCCGCTGTCATATCTGGAATAGGAAAGAGGAGGCGGTACTTGGTCCTGTTGAAACAACCTTCCCTGCGGAAACTGGAAAAGCTGATCCGCGGCGGTGATCTTAAGAACAAGACCATCCTTCATTTCACGGGTGGGATGTATGGCATAGGCTGCACGGTATCGTCTCTCGAGGCGATCGACAGGATCCTGAAGCTGAAGGGACGCTCGGACCTGAAGGGGCTAATCGTCCTGATCCCGCACCTGGAATGGTTCGCGGATGAGGGGGTGGCTGTCCCCGAGAGGATCCTGCCCCTGCTGGAACAGTATTGGCCCGGAAACCTCACCGTGGTGTTCAAATGTGATGACGACAGGTTCAAACATCTGGCCGTGGACGGCAAAGTGGCCTTCCGGGTGCCGGATGACGCCTTGCTGCGTTTGGTGATCGAGCTCCTGGATGAGCCTATCATCAGCACCAGCGTGAACATCGCCAGCCTGCCTCCGGAGAACGATCTCAAGCGCCTAACCGGGATGTACGCGAATTGGTTCGACTACGGCTTTGTGCCCTCTGGGGTGAGTGTTGAATACGACGCCCAGCCCTCCACCATAGTGGAATACGTCACCAGCCGGGAAAGCCTGAACCAGAGCGGCTTGGATGAGCTCAGGTGCCTGCGGGAGGGTTCCATACCTTTTTACGGGATCAAGAAGTCCTTCGCCGTGCCCACCATCCTCTTCGTTTGCACGGCCAACATCTGCCGCAGCCCCATCGCGGAAAAGCTTTTCAACCACTACGTCCGGGAAGCCGGCCTCAACTACATCGGCGATTCCTGCGGCCTCTTTCCCGGCGGCGAGCCCATTTCGGCGGGATCGCTGCAACTGCTGTTGGAAAAGGGCATCCTGGAAGCCCAGGAGCATTACTCCAAGCAGTTCACGCCAGACATGATCAGCGGCAGCCGCCTGGTGCTCACCATGGAGGAACGCCAGCGGGATTTCCTGCGCGGCAACGCCCCCAACAGCAGCGCCAAGATCCTCACCCTGAACGAATATCTGGGCGAACCGGGTGACATCGGCGATCCCTACGGTTCCGGGATCGACACTTACCGCAAAACCTTTGAGATCATCGACGACCGGATCAGACGCCTGATCCCCAAACTGCGCACCCAAGCCAACCCGGCGGGATGACATGGAAGTTCAGATAACCAGCGAACTGATCGCCCAACACGGCCTTTCAGCAGATGAATACGCCAGGATCCGAACCATCCTGGGCCGCGCTCCCAGCTACGTGGAACTGGGCATTTTCAGTGTGATGTGGAGCGAACACGCCAGCTACAAGAATTCCATCAAACTCATCAAAACCCTGCCCCGGGAAGGAAAGTTCCTGCTGGCCAAAGCCGGGGAGGAAAACGCTGGGGTGGTGGACATCGGCGATGGTCTGGCAGTTTGCTTCAAGATCGAAAGCCACAACCATCCCTCCGCCCTGGAACCCTATCACGGCGCGGCCACTGGCGTGGGCGGCATTCTGCGCGACATTTTCACCATGGGCGCCAGGCCGATCGCGGCGCTGAATTCCCTGCGCTTTGGCGACCCCCGATCTCCCCGCACCCGACATCTGATCCGCGAAGTGGTGCGCGGCATCGCCGATTACGGCAACTGTTTCGGCGTTCCCACTGTGGGCGGGGAAGTGTTTTTTGATGAAGCCTACGAAGGCAACCCGCTGGTGAACGCCATGGCTGTGGGCCTGCTGCGTCACGAGGATCTGGCCCGTTCCGCCGCCTCCGGGATCGGCAACCTGGTGGTCTATGTGGGCGCCAAAACCGGACGCGACGGCATTCACGGCGCCACTTTCGCCTCCGTGGACCTCAGCGAGGAATCCGCCGAAATGCGCACCGCTGTTCAGGTGGGCGATCCCTTTTACGAAAAACTCCTGCTGGAAGCCACCCTGGAGGTGATCCAGGCCGGTTTGGTGGTTGGGATCCAGGATATGGGCGCCGCCGGGCTCACCTGCTCCAGCTCCGAAATGGCCGGCAAAGGCGGAGTGGGCATCGAGCTTGACCTCGAGCACGTACCGATCCGCGAAAGCGGCATCACTCCCTACGAGATCATGCTCTCGGAATCCCAGGAACGGATGCTGCTGATCGTGGAGCCCGCTGATCTCGAAGCGGTGCTGGACATCTTTCACAAATGGGATCTCGACGCCAGCGTGATCGGCCTGGTTACCGCGGATAAACTTTTGCGGGTGCGCCTCAGGGGCGAGGTCCTGGCCGAAATACCCGCCGAAACCCTTGTTTTGGGATGCAGCGCGCCAGTTTACGAACGCGAGCAAAAAGCCCCCATACGTCCACCGGACCCAGATCCAGGCAGCTATCCTCAACCTGCGGACCCGGGCAATGTCTTGCTGAACCTTCTCAAAGAGCCAAGCATAGCCTCCAAACGCGAGATTTATTCCCAATACGACCACATGGTGCAGATCGGCACCCGGGTGGAGCCGGGCAGCGACGCCGCGGTGATCGCCATCAAAGGCACGCGCAAAGCCATCGCGCTGGCCACGGACTGCAACGCCCGCCATTGCTGGCTGGATCCTTTCGAAGGGGCCAAAGGCGCTGTGGCTGAAGCCGCCAGGAACGTTGCCTGCAGCGGTGGCCGCCCGATTGCCGTGACCAATTGCCTCAATTTTGGCAATCCCTACAACCCCGAAGTCTACTGGTCCTTCTCTGAAGCCATCCGGGGCATGGGGGAGGCCTGCCGGGCCCTGGAAACCCCCGTAACCGGAGGCAACGTCTCTTTCTACAACCAAAATCCCGCCGGCGCCGTCTATCCCACTCCCGTGATCGGCATGCTGGGCCTGCTGGATGACATCGGCCACGCCACCACCCAGTGGTTCAAGCGCCCCGGCGACCTGATCGCCCTGCTGGGCCAGCCCTGTTCTTCGTGCGGTGGCTCCCAATATCTGAAAACCCTGTTTGGCCAGGTGGCCGGACCCGCTCCCCGGGTGGATCTGGTGGCCGAAAAGAGGATCATCGAGCTGCTGCTGGAACTCATTGCCGGCAAAAACCTCGCTTCCGCCCACGATGTTTCCGAAGGCGGCCTGCTGGTTTGCCTGGCGGAAAGCTGCTTCCAGCCCGAAAAACTCTTGGGAGCGCGGATCCAATTCAAACTATCCCATCCCGCCGAGGCCGAATATTTCGGCGAAAGCCACGGCCGGGCCGTCATCAGCTTCGCCCCTGCCAAACTGCAGGCGGTCGAAGCACTCTGTCGTAAACACGCCACGCCCCTGCTGCCGCTGGGGGAAGTGGCTTCCGGCCGCGAATTCACGGTCAACCAACATCTCAGCCTGGATACGGAGGACCTGTACCGGGCCTGGACGAACGGGCTAAAACTAAACTAAGGAGAAGGAGATGAAAATGAGTTTCCTCTTTGGTCACATTTTCTGGGGCATTTTGCTGCTGTTGTGGGGAATTTCCCTGATCCTCAAAGGCTTCAACATCGTTGACCTGCCTTTGGTGAAGATCTTCATCGCCGTCATCATCATCCTCTTCGGGCTCCGTTTGCTTTTCGGGGACTGGAGTTCGCACCACAAGGACGGCTCGCGCGTGAGTTTCGTTACCGCGGGAAGCGACGAATACACCAGTGTGTTCGGCTCCCAAACAGTCGATCTCACCGGCCTGGATCCCGATTCTCCGCCCCTGGAGATCACCGCCGTGTTCGGCTCTTCCTATGTGAAGCTGCCCAACGACATCGATTTCAAGATCCATCCCACCGCCGTGTTCGGCTCCGCCATCGTTCCCACTCTGGCCTCGCCGGCCCAACCTCCGCTCGGCACCGTCAAGATCGAAGCCAACGCGGTTTTCGGCAAGATCGAATTTGTCTATAAGGAACCCAAACGCGATCACCTGCGCGCCAAAGCCTCCGCGGATTCAACTCAGGGAGCGCCAACTGACAGCCTCTAAGAAAGTGCTGGCCGCCCTTCCGGCCATCCTGTTACTCAGCATCGCGACGCTGCCCGGGAAGGGGCTGGGCTATGTGTTCAGCGGCGGCGGAGCGAGAGGTTTTGCCCAGTTGGGCATGATCAAGGTCCTCGAGGAAGAGGGGATCTATCCGGATCACGTGATGGGCTCCAGCGTGGGTTCCGTCCTGGGAGGGCTCTACGCTTTGGGTTACACGGCCGCGGAGGTGGAATCCCTGATGGTCACTCTGGACATGGCCGACATCATCAATGAGAATCAGGCTCGTCCGGATCTGCATCCCGGAGCCAGGCGCTGGCCCAGTTACGGCAATCTGCGCCTCGCGCTAAGCCCCAAAGGAATGCCGAGGGCTCCGGCGGGAGCCATCACCGGGGCCAAGATCGATCTCGGCTTGGCCGGACTCTTCATGCCAGCCGCCGCCTACCGCGATTTTTCCCGGTTGCCGGTTAACTTTGCTGGACTCACCATCGACATGCACACCGGCGAGCTGGTGATCCACCGCGAAGGTTCACTGGCCCAGGCCGTGCGCGGAGCCGCGTCGATCCCTGCCGTGATCTCGCCTTTCACATACGATGGGCGCACCCACATCGACGGCGGCCTGCTGCAAAACCTGCCCGTGCCTCAGGTGATCGACCTCGGCGCGGACAAGATCCTCGCCCTGAAGATCAACACCTCCATGCGGGGGGCCGATCCCAAGGACTTGTACAGCATCCTGAACCACATCATCAACATAGCCATGCACACCAGCATCGACGCCAATGTTGAGCTCTGCGACCTCATACTGGAGCCTGACCTCACCGGGATCGGGAACCTGGCCTACCCCAAAGCCCATGCCATCACGCAGATCGGAGAGGATTACGCCCGCGCCAACATCGATGTGATCCGGGCTTTTCGCGATTCCCTGCTGGCTGAGGGCTATGTGTTCACCAAGCCGGAGCGGATCACCGAACTCACCTCGGTGCCGGTGACAGAGATCGTTACCCGCGGGAACAGCCGCGTGCTTACAGACAAGATCATCACCTGGTCCGGGCTGCGCGAAGACACGGAGTACCTGCCCAAAGAGATCTTGGACGCCTGCAGCCGGGTTTGGAATTCGCAGAAATTCCACACCGTCTATCCCGTGCTGGAGCCTCTGGACAGCGGTTACCGCCTGGTCCTCTATGTTAGCGAACGCGAACCGCGCTACCTGCACATCAACACCAGCTATTCATCCGACGAGAAATTCTGCCTGGGCGCGGCAGCGGAATTCAACGACCTGATCCTGCCCAATTCCAGATTGCTGGGCGGTTTCACCCTCGGAGGCAGGAACGAACTCAATCTTGACTTTGTGAAGGATTTCGGCGACTTCCATGCCCCCTACCTGCGCCTCCATCCCTGGCTTCGCCAGAGCCGCGTTTACCGCTATGATGCAAGCGGCCAAAGGACCGCCAGCCTCGATTCCCTCGAATACGGGGTTGTGCCCGGGGTTGGCTTCTTCGCGGATAAACTCTTTAGCCTGGAGGCCTTTGGCTACTTTTCCCGCGCCAAAACAACCGGGGTTGTACCTGACGGTCTGCACGACAGCACCTGGCAAAACGATTCCGGGCTGGGTTTGAAGCTGTACCATGAAAGCCTGGACACGGATGTCTTTCCCCGCTCCGGAGCCCGCTTCTTCGCCAAGGCCGAGCTGTCCCCCTGGCCTGCCCTCAGTGCCAAAAACTACACCCGCCTCACCGCGAACCTGGATGTGTACGCGCCTTTGGCAAAGTACGTTTCACTCCGCGTCGGTTTTGCCTACGGCTCCCATTACGGCAGCTTTGCGGACAATTCCACGGACCTGATCAATTTCGGCGGTTCCGAGGGTTTCTCCGGATACCGAAAGGGCCAGGCCCCCTCGGCTGAATACAAGTACGGGACCCTCAGCGCGGTCTTTGAGCCGCTAACCAACCTCTTCCTGGAAACCGGCGCCCAAGCTCTCAACACAGCCGGAAACGCTGACTGGAGCCTCGACAACAGCCTCTTCTTCAGCTATTATGCCGGACTGGGCTACCGCTCTCCGGTGGGCCCTCTGGGAGTTAAACTCGCCCTGCGCGAAGACGGCAAAGCCAACTTCTTCTTCCATATCGGCTACACCACAGACCTGTTCTGGTTCTCGCGCAAATAGTCATAAATACTTTTTTTCGCCCGGACCCGCCCTTTACCCCAACCTACTCACATCCGAGTAGCATCCCGCTTAGTTCCCAATGGCTGGATGGGAACTAAGCGGGAAGTGAATGGGATGTGAATGGGAGAGGGGAAAGGGGGAGTCAGTTACGTAGTTTGACCGCTCCCGGCTTGGTAGTGGCAATTTTCTACTCCCCTGATCCAGGCTGATCAAGCAAGGCTCTTTGCAAACCGGGTGGGCCAGCCCGTGGCGTCAAGTAATGGCGGAGTTGTGAAGTTGCCGGCGACCTTGTGGAGCAGCGGAGCGCTTCCGTCTGGCTCAGAAGGCACCATCCCTGGTCCCGGGCGCGCCTCCCGCCTGATAGCCGCGTTTGATGCGAAGATCAGGCGGGAGGCGGGGGAGGGGGATGGACGCGAACGCTCAGGGCGTTACTGACAGGGCATTGCGGTGGGTGAAAAGGGCAACCCGTTATGAACTTATCCCGAAGGAACAATCCCGCCTATGGTCCTGCACCCCTCTGTCGAGGGGGTTTCTCCGGTCATCACCTACTCGGTTTGAAAGAGAGCCTCACTTTTTCTCCAGTTCCGAGATCTTGTCGCGCAGTTCGGCGGCGCGTTCGAAATCGAGGCGGGAAGCGGCGCGCTTCATCTCTTTCTTCAGCAGGTCCAGCAGCTTGTCGCGGTTGTCCAGTTCCAGATACTGGTAGAAATCCTCTTTGTCGGGTTTTTCCTCTTTGGGCTCATCTTTATCGATGGAGGCATAGCCTTCGGCGATGGCGGTGGACTGCATGATCTGGTCGATGGTTTTGCTGATGCTTTGAGGCGTGATGCCGTGTTCCTGGTTGTAGCTGAGCTGTTTGGCGCGGCGGCGGTTGGTCTCGTTCAGGGTGGTCTGGATAGCGTCGGTGATCTCGTCGGCGTAGAGCACCACCTTGCCGTCAACGTTGCGGGCGGCGCGTCCGGAGATCTGGATGAGGGAGCGGGCGGAGCGGAGGAAGCCGGTTTTATCGGCATCGAGGATTGCCACCAGCGAAACTTCGGGAAGGTCGAGGCCCTCGCGGAGGAGGTTCACGCCCACGATCACGTCGTATTCCCCGAGGCGGAGGGCGCGGATGATCTGGGCGCGTTCGATGGAATCGATGTCGCTGTGCAGGTATTTGGCCTTGATGCCGGCGTTCTGAAGGTAAACGCTGAGGTCCTCGCTCATGCGTTTGGTGAGGGTCATCACCAGCACTTTGTGGTTTTTGGCGATGCGCTGGCGGATCTGGGTGATGAGGTCGTCCACCTGGTTGCGGATGGGTTTGATCTCAATTTCGGGATCCAGCAGGCCGGTGGGGCGGATCACTTGTTCCACGATCTCGCCGCTGGTGAGTTCCAGTTCGTAATCTGCGGGAGTGGCCGAAACGAAGATCACGCTGCGCATATAGCTTTCAAACTCTTCGAAGCGCAGGGGACGGTTGTCGAAGGCGGAGGGCAGCCGGAAGCCGTAGTCAACAAGGTTTTTCTTGCGGGTGTAGTCGCCGCCGTACATGCCGTGCACCTGGGGGATGGAGACGTGGGATTCGTCGATGATGAAGAGGAAATCCTCGGGAAAGTAGTCCAGCAGGCAATTGGGGGGCTCTCCGGGTTTGGCCCCGGTGAGATGGCGGGTGTAGTTTTCGATGCCGGAGCAGAAGCCCAGTTCAGCCAGCATCTCGAGGTCGAACTTGGTGCGGGATTGCAGCCGGTCGGCCTCCACGTAGCGCTGATTGGCCAGATACCAGGCCACGCGTTCGTTCATCTCGTTTTCGATGGAGCCCAGGGCCTGGTTCAGCTTTTCCTGGCTCATGATGAAGTGGATGGCGGGATAGACGGGATATTGGGAAACCTCGCCCAGGCTCTGGTAGGAAATGGGATGCAGCTTTTCCAGGCGGTTGATCTCGTCACCGAAGAATTCCACCCGCAGGCAGTGTTCCAGATAGGCGGGATAGATATCCACAATGTCGCCCCGCACCCTGAAGGCGCCACGCTCGAAGGCGATGTCGTTGCGGCTGTAGTGGGCCGTCACCAGCTTGGCCAGCAGTTCCTCGCGGTCCATCTTCATCCCTGTTTCCAGGCGGATGAGGGCCTCGCGGTATTCCTCCGGCACGCCCAGCCCGTAGATGCAGGAAACAGAGGCCACGATGATCACGTCGCGCCGCTCCATCAGGCTCATGGTGGCGCGGAGGCGCAGCTTTTCGATCTGGGCGTTGATGTCGGAGTCTTTTTCGATGTAGATGTCCTTGCCGGGAATGTAGGCCTCGGGCTGATAGTAGTCGTAATAGCTGATGAAATACTCCACCGCGTTGTCCGGAAACAGCTGTTTCAGCTCGCCGTAGAGCTGGGCGGCGAGGGTTTTGTTGTGGGAAAGCACCAGCACGGGCCGGTCGAGCCGGGCGATCACATTGGCAATGGTGAAGGTCTTGCCGCTTCCGGTAACGCCGAGAAGCACCTGAAAGCGTTTTCCGGAGCGGATCCCAGCCTCAAGTTCGGCGATCGCTTCCGGCTGGTCGCCGCTGGGCTGGTAATCGGTCTGCAGTTTAAAGATTCCCATCTCTTGGGTCCTCATTTTGGGCTTGGTGAAAATTCCTCAAATCTTGGCGGATCAAGGCGTTCAACCTTTTCCGCGGCCTCCGGGTGGCTGCAGCCGGCAGTTTTTGCTTGACTTTTAGCTTTTCCCCGAAAGCGTGGACACCAGAATACAGGGACCCCTGTTTTTGTCGAGAAAATAAACACTGGAGAGATAAAATGGCCAACTTCGAAGACTTTCAGGTCAATTACGAGAATCTGCTCAAGCTCGGTTATGCCGTCGTGGACATCCGCTACAAGGAATACGACATCTGCAACGACAGCCAGAAGCTTGTCATCGCCAGGGTCGATGCCGACCGCGACGAGTTTTACCAGGACATGCTGAAACAGTACACCACTGTGGAATTCAAGCCTGGGGAGATCTACGAGATCTGGACCGATATCCTGATGCACAAAGTGAAAATGAGCAGAGTGCTCAACCGCGACATCGCCATCAAAGTGGCCGCTCTGGATTACATCGAGACAGTCTATAGCTCCAGATGATCCAACAGACCCTATTGCTGATCAAGCCCAACGCATTCAGGAACCACCATGTGGGGCACATCATTTCCATCCTGGAGGAAGCGGGATTCAAATTGCTGCGGATGAAGGAGTTTCAATTCACGCCTGCATCCGCGGCCGTTTTCTACGACATTCACAAAGGCAAGGAGTTTTTCGAACGCCTGGTGGCCTTCATGTGTTCCGCTCCCACCGTCGCCCTGCTTCTGGAAAAGGAAAATGCTGTGGAGGAGCTGAGGGAACTGATCGGCGAGGTTGACCCCGGCCTCCGCAAGCCGGGAACCATTCGTGACCTCTACGCCGAAGGGGTCACCGAAAACGCTGTCCACGCCTCGGACAGCCTGGCCAACGCGGAGCGGGAGACGGGTCTGATCTTCGGCTGAAAGCCGGTTTAAAGCAGTCTGAAAGCTTCGCTGGCCAACACCAGCTCTTTGATTTCAGCCGTGCTTTCCGCCCGGTTTATCTTCTGGCGCAATTCCGCGCTGCCGACCAATCCCTTCGTGTAAAAGCAAAGCTGCGAGCGCATTTCCTTGTTCACCACCCGTTCCGGTTTGTAGCGGAGCGCGAGGTCGATGTGGCTGAAGATGGTTTGCAAAAGCAGATCGCGGGTTGCAGGGCGGTAATCGCCTCCATCCCAGAGCTGGCGGATCTGGGCGAAGATCCAGGGCCGGCCCAAAGCCCCGCGGCCGATCATCACAGAATCGCAGTTTGTTTCAGCCAGCATTTTGGCCGCGTCCTCGGGGCTGTGGATATCCCCGTTGCCGATCAGGGGGACACTCAGATATTTCTTCAGTTCTGCGATGTGGGCCCAATCCGCCTGGCCGGAGAACATCTGGGCCTGGGTGCGGGCATGGAGGCAGAGAAAATCCGCGCCGGCCGCTTCGAGCAGCTGGCCGAATCCTAGGAAACTGAGACTGTCGGAGTTCCAGCCGCTGCGGAATTTCACTCCCAGCAGGCAGCTGCCACGCACTGCCGCGCTTACCTCTTTCACGATCGCTGAAGCCCTTGCGGGATCATTCATCAGGGCGGATCCGGCCCCACGTTTGACCACTTTTTTCACCGGGCAGCCCATATTGATGTCGATAAAATCCGGCTGGAAGCGCAGGCAGAATTCCGCGCCCCTGGCCAGCACCGCTGGCTCCGAGCCGAAGATCTGGATCCCGAAAGGCCGTTCAGCTTCTTCAAAGCGGATGAATTGCACGGTTTTTTGGGAATCACGGATGAGACCGTCGGCGCTCACCATTTCGCTCACCAGCACCTCGGCGCCGCCTTGCTTGCAGAGTTGGCGGAAAGCGCTGTCCGTGTAGCCGGCCAGGGGGGCCAGCCAGAGTTTGCGCTGGGTGAGTTCGGCGAGGCTGATCATGGTGGGAAGTGGCTCAGACGCGTTGGAAAAGCAGATAATGGGGTTCGAAACCCTGGCGGCGCTGTTCGATCTCGTACCAGGTGCTCACGTGGTCCTGGAGGCTGGGTGTGCTGAGGATCGGTTTGGGCTGCAGGGAAACGAATTCCGGCTGCCTTACCAGCAGGTCCGCGATCCAGTGGGCGTATTCCTCATGGTCGGTGGCCACGTGCAGCTGGGCCTCCGGCTCCATCACCGTGGCCAGGGCGGCCAGAAACTCCGGCTGGAAGAGGCGGCGCTTGAAATGCCGGCGTTTGGGCCAGGGGTCCGGATGCTGGATGTACACGCTCTGCACGGAAACCGGAGGCAACAGCTCCGCGATGCCGGCATCCACTCTCAGGCGGAGCAGCCGCACGTTGGCATGCCTTTCCGGGGAAAGCTTCTTGAGGATGTTGCGGATGCGTTTCTCGGCCAGTTCGAAGCCGAGGAAATTCCAGTCCGGATGCAGCGGCGCGTATTGGGAGAGGAATTCTCCCTTGCCGGAGCCGATCTCGATGTGCAGCGGATGGCGGTTGCCAAATACAGTTTCCGCGTCCAAGATGCCTTCCGGCGTTTCCAGAACGAAGAATTCCCGGTCTTCAAGCATCCTCATCCTCGTCAACGGGGCGGCTGGCCTGCAATTGCGCGAGCTCGGCACGCTGGATGGTCAGGTCCGCCAGGGAAAGCCCAAAGGCGATGAACACGAAGAGAAGCAAGCCGCTCACGTAGAAACCGCTCCAGTATCCTTTGCCGAACTCAGTTTTGGTAAGCCAGAAGAGCCCGCGGAAATAGAGCGCGATCAATCCCGCTCCCAGCAGGGAAGTGAGGATCATGCGCCATCGGATCAGCGCCCGGTGGAAAAAGATGAGTTTCACCATCAGGGTAAGCATCACGCCCAGGGCCAGGTTGATCAGGAAAAAGCTGGTGAGGGGCAGGCCGATGGTATCCTGAAACAGCAGCGCGAAGGCCAGGGCCAGCAGGATGACCGCCACCCAGGCCAGATGGCTGTTCAGATATTGATACAGCAAGGCCGCCGCTCCGCAGATCAGGGCCAGGTAGATGCCCAGTTCCAAACTTCCCGGCGTTCTCGTTTCCTTTTCCGGCAGCTGATCTTCCGGGCTAAGGATCACGACCGCATCCTCCGGTTTGTCGGTGGGAAGGGAACTCACGGTGGCGGAGTCCGGCTGGGTGGTGGTGCCGGAAAGCATGTAGCCCAAAACCGCGCCCAGCAGCGGAAACAGCAGGGCAAGCAGCATCACAGGCTTGAATTTTGCGTTGTTCATCGGGGCCTCGCGTAGATTTTTATTGACTTGTAGCAAAGGGACTATTTTGTGGCAAGCGGCGCTGGTGTCAATCACAAATGTGGCAAACGGCGTCTGAGCGCCTTTCCGGAGCTTGCTTGCGGGTTGGAAAGGTTCAGGATTTTGAAACTTATTGGAGAAATACAATGGGCCTCATCAGCAATTTGAGGAAAAAACTTGCCCGCACCAAAAGCGGTTTTCTGGGCAAGATCGCGGAAGCGGTAAGCCTGCGCGGCAAGGTGGACGACGAATTGATGGAGCAGATCGAGGAGATCCTGCTCAAATGCGACACCGGGGTGGAAATGACCGGTGTGATCATGGAACGCCTCACCGAACGCGTCAGGATCGACCGCATCACTGAAGCAGCCGAAGTTCAGACAGCCCTGCAGGAGATCATGGAAAGCATTCTGGTTCAGGATTACGCCGAAGCGGTGAGCCTCTTCGACGAGATCGACCGCAAGCCGTATATAATCGTGTTCGTGGGCGTGAACGGAGTGGGGAAGACCACCAGCATCGGCAAGATCGCCGACGCCCTGGGCAAAGCCGGGAAACATGTGATGGTGATAGCTGGTGACACTTTTCGCGCGGCGGCCATTGAACAGCTGGCCATCTGGACCGAGCGCGCCGGGGCCACTCTGATCAGGTCTCAGCAGGATGCCGATCCGGCCTCCGTGATCTACGACGGCATCTCCTCCGCCCTCGCCAAAAGCTATGACGTGGTGCTCATCGACACCGCCGGACGCCAGCACACGCGGGAAAACCTGATGAAGGAACTTACCAAGATCGACCGCACCATCAAGAAGCTGATCCCGGAAGCCCCACATCAGGCCTTGCTGGTGGTGGACGCCACCACCGGCCAGAACGCGATCTCGCAGGCCACCAAATTCCACCAGGCGATGGCGCTCACCGGCCTGGTGCTCAGCAAATACGACGGCACTTCCAAAGGCGGCATCATCTTTAACCTGAAACACAATCTGGACCTGCCGGTGCGCTTCATCGGCGTGGGTGAAGGCATCGGCGACCTGGAGGTTTTCGATGTGAACGCCTTTGTCCAGGCCTTTTTCAGCAATTCCGAAGAAACAGGAGAAAACGCATGAAGACCAAAGCCCTCAAGATCCTCAATCCAATTCTGCTGCTGCTCTTGCTGCTGGTTCTGATCGGCCTCTCGGGTTATCTCATCACAGAACTCGATCCCTGGTATAAACTGCACTTGATCAGCGGCATCCTCTTCCTGGCCGGCGGCCTTCTCCACCTGATCCTGAACTGGGGCTGGGTGCGCGCCACCTATTTGAGGAAAAGCGCGAAGAAATGAGCCTTCTGGCCCCGGAACAGGTAAGCTTGGCCTATGAACGCCTGCGCGAACTGATCGCGGACCCGGCGGAGCTGAAGCACAAGCTGGTGCTGGTGCGCCAACTTATGGAGGGGGTTTACAAAAAGCTCAGCGCCGAAAGCCAGCTCAGTTTCAGCGGTTTGTTTGCCCGGATGCAGTTTGTGCACGAAAGGCTGGAGGCCACATCCGAGCTTTCCGCCCAACTCAACCAACTTCGCATCGCCTGCAACAAAGCCGCGCACGAAGAGGACTACCGGGTGAGCCAGAGCACCTGGTCCAGCGCGCTGCACGCCATCCGCGAACTGCTGCTGTGGCTGGCTCCGGACCTGCGGGATGGCGAGACGGACGCCTGGCTGGAACAGCATGGCGCGGAACCCTTCCGGATCGGGGTCCATGTGCCCAAACACAGCTTCCAATGTGTGGCGCAGAGCTGGGAACTGATCCGCAAGGCGGATCGGGTGGGCGGGCTCAAGATCATCGCCACCGGGGATGACGGCGCAGATTGCACCATCTGGCTGAATGACCTCGGAGGCGACGGCAGGCAGTGGAGCGTGCTGAACAAGGTGCTTTGGCGCTTCTGCACCCTCAACTGTCTGAACCTTTCGCCGATCAACGGCCGCCCGCAGTGGTTCCAGAGCAATCCTACCACCCAGATCGTGGTGGAGCCGGATTTTCTGATCGACGCCAGTTCCGTGGCGGATTGCTTCACCCAGAAAGGTTCGCGCCCGGAATTCAGCATCCTCACCCGCATGGTCAAGGAACCGGCCACCGCTAAAATGGCTTTGGGGATCATGGTGAACAGCATCCTCGACGACCTCGTCTTCGCCCCGGATGCTGAATATCAGGACCTTTTCCGCCTCAGCATGGCGCGCCAGCCGATCAGCCTGGTGTCCCTGGGCATCGATGACGCGCAAAACATCTACAAAAACATCCGTGACAACCACTTTCCCGTCATCCGCGCCTTCGCCCGCTCCCTGCAAAAGGAATCCGTGCAGCTGGAACCCACCTATATCTGCCCCAACCACGGGCTGCAGGGCCGGCTGGACATTTTGCACGAACGAGACGGAAAACGCCACATCGTGGAGCTGAAAAGCGGCTCCCCTCCGCGCGAAAACGTCTGGCTGCAGCAGCAGATGCAGGTGGTGGCCTACAATCTGATCATCCGCGACTGCGGCGGCCAGATCCCCCAGGGCTACAGCAGCATCCTCTATTCCGCGGCGAAGGAAAAGCCCCTGCGCCACGTGGTGAGCACCGCGCAGTTGGAACAGGACCTCATCATGTGCCGCAACCGCATGGTGGGCATCATGCACAACCTGGCCCTGGACCCCAATTTCTTTTTCAAATGGCTGCGCAAGAGCCAGTTCAGCGCGGAGCCGGCCTTCCTGCAGGAAAAGATCGGCAACATCGTGAAAATGCTCAACTCACTCCAGGAATACGAATACCAGTGGTTCCTGGAGCAGCTGCGCCTGTTGGTGAGCGAGATCTGGCATGAAAAGACCGGAGGCCTGGGCCCGGACAGCATCTACGGCCACAACGCCCTTTGGCAGGAAAGCCGCGGGGTGAAGCAGGAGCACTATCGGGTGCTCGGTGACCTCAGGATCGAGGACCTGAGCGTAAACCGTCTGCGCTTCAAACTTTCCGGCAACGGAGCGATCACAGACTTCCGCTCCGGGGACATCGTTGTGCTTTACCGCCAGGACCTCAGCGTGGACCGTCAGGAGATCCTGCGCGGCAAGATAGTCAGCATCGGCGAAGACTACCTGGAAGCTTCCGTGCGTGGAGGATTGCGGCAGATCGATGCCCGCTACGCGGACCATCTCTGGGCCCTGGAACACGACATCCTGGAAACATCGCTCTACAGCCCGCTGCATTCGATCGTCAGCTTCCTTCAGGCGAGTCCGGAAAGGCGCTCCCTCTTGCTGGGCCTCTCCCAGCCCCGCCACGACGATATCCCGGAGCTCGCAGACGATCCCCTGGAGCAGGTGATCCAAAGGATGTTCGCCGCCCGCGATTACCACATCGTGCAAGGCCCTCCCGGCACCGGCAAGACCTCCGGTCTGCTCACCCGCTATATCCACAAGCTTTACAACGAGACAGAGCTGACCGTTCTGATCCTCAGCTTCACGAACCGGGCCGTGGATGAGATCTGCCAGAACCTGCGCAAACACGATATCAAATTCATCCGCACCGGCCAGTCGGAAGAGGTGGAAGCGGAACTGCTGGACAACCTCATCGAGGGCAAGAGGTTCCATGAAGTTTCCGAGGTGCTGAAATCCTGCCGCGTCTGGGTGGCCACGGTGCAAAGCTGCAACGCCTGGATCAGCGATCTGCTCAGGGTGGTAAACATCGATGAACTGGTGATCGACGAAGCCTCGCAGATAATGGAAAACTCCATCCTGGGCATCATCGCCAGGATCGGCAAGACCATCCTGATTGGCGACCAGAACCAGCTTCCTCCCATCACCCGGCAGTCCGGCGAAGGTTTTTCTTTCACGCACGAACAGCTCTCCGGGCTCTGTTACGATTCCTACGGCCAATCGCTGATGGAGCGGCTGGACCGGGTTTGCAAAGCCAAAGGCTGGCTGGATTCCACCACCATGCTGCATCAACACTACCGCATGCACGACGAGATCGCGGACCTCATCCAGCCCTATTACAATGGCCGGCTGATCTCCACGCAGGCCAGGCAGAAAGAGCCCTTGCCCGTCAGCGGCAACCCTCTGCTGGATAGCCGGCTGGTCTGGATCGAGTTTCCGCCTTCGCGCTTCGCCTGGTACGATCCCCTGCAGGTGGATTGCGTTTTGAAGCTCATCCGGCTGCTCACTGACAATGGCTCGCTGAGCGATCCCGCCTCGGAATTGGGCATTGTGGCACCCTTTCGGGCCATGATCCACGCCCTGCGCAAGGAACTGCCGGAAGCTTTGAAAAACCTCACCATCGACACCGTGGAGCGTTTCCAGGGCTCTGAACGCAGGAACATCATCATCACTCTGCCCCTGCACAGCGCCGAGGTGCTGCGCAACGTGGAGGCTCTGTCCGCAGACGGCAGGGTGGACCGCAAATTAAACGTGGCCATGAGCCGCGCCCAGGAACGCCTTTTCGTGCTGGGCTGTCCCGCCATCTGCGCCAACTCGGCCCACTACAAGTTTTTGATGGACAGGATCCACGCTTCCGGCAGGGTGTTCCAATATACCTATTTTTAAGGAGATACCATGAATAAACCACCTCAACAGCAAGGCCAGATCAACATCAAGATCGACGAAAAGGTAGGCGAGGGCACCTACGCCAACTTCTTCGTGATCACCAATTCCCCCTCCGAGTTCATCATCGACTTCGGCCGCATCCTGCCAGGCATTCCGGACGCCAGGATCTACACCCGCGTGGTCTGCACACCCCAGCACTGCAAGCAGCTGCTCAATCTGCTGGAGAAGAACATCGAGGGTTACGAAAAGCAGTTCGGAGAGATCAAGGTGCAGGGCCTGCCGGAAAACAAACCCGTGGGCTTCAAGACCGGCGACGAACCCAAATAAGCCTTCCGGACCGGGCATTCGAACGGGGGTTTGAAAATATTCCTTGCCAATTTGCCGGCGGGGAAAAACAAGGTATTCAGCAACAGACCTGAGATGAGGGATACGTTCCGGCATCAAGGGCGGACAAGTTGTCTCCCCTGAAGCCAGCATAGTATCTTCATCCCCGTCAAATATTTCGCCAGGAGAAACGCATGGAACTTCAGCGCCACATCGTCACCATCGTGGTGGAGGATATCGAAGCGGCCTTCAATCCCGTTTCAGAGCTCATCCACAAGTTCGCCCCCCACGTGCTGATGCGGCTTGGCTATCCCATGCGCGACCGCAATGTTTCCGTGATCTTCCTGGTGATGGAAGCCGACCTCGACACCCTGGGCTCCTTTTCCGGCAAACTTGGCCAGATCAGGTCCGTGCGGGTGAAAACCATGACTTTGAAGATATGATATGGAGTATAAGATGAACATCAGCACCGAAGGGGTGAAATCCTTCATCCCCACCGCCAGGATCGATCAACTGATCGAAACCCAGAAGCACGCGCCCGAATCCCGCATCCGCGAGATCATTGCCAAATCCCTGGACAAAAACAGGCTGGAACCCGAAGAGACGGCAGCGCTGCTCAGCGTTACCGACCCCGAACTGAAACAGTTGATCCTGGAAGGGGCCCACGAACTGAAAGAACGCATCTACGGCAACCGCATCGTGCTCTTCGCGCCGCTCTACGTGGGCAACGAGTGCGTGAACGACTGTGTCTATTGCGGCTTCCGCATCTCGAACAAGGAATGCCTGCGCGCCACCCTCAGCCACGAGCAGCTGGTTCGTGAAACCCAATCCTTGGTGGAAACCGGCCACAAACGCCTGATCATGGTTTACGGCGAGCACCCCAAATATTCGCCCGAATACATCGCTGACACTGTGCAGACCGTTTACGCCACCAAATACAAGAAAGGCGAGATCCGCCGCGTGAACATCAACGCCGCGCCGCTGGACATCGAGGGCTTCCGCACCGTGAAATCCGTGGGCATCGGCACCTACCAGATCTTTCAGGAAACCTACCACGAGGAAACCTACCGGAAGCTGCATCCCAGCGGACCCAAGAGCAGTTTCCTCTGGCGCCTGGACGGCCTCGACCGCGCCATGAAAGCCGGCATCGACGACCTCGGCATCGGCGCCCTGATGGGCCTCTATAACTGGAAATTCGAGGTGCTGGGCCTGCTCTACCACACCATCCACCTGGAAGAAACCTTCGGGGTGGGACCGCACACCATCTCCTTTCCGCGCATCGAACCCGCCAACGGCACCGAATTCACGGAAAGGCCGCCCCATCAGGTTTCGGACGAGGATTTCAAGCACCTGGTGGCCGTGATCCGGCTTAGCGTGCCCTACACCGGCATGATCCTCACCGCGCGCGAACCCATCGCCGTACGTAATGAGATCCTGCGCTACGGCGTTTCCCAGATCGACGCCGGTTCCAGCATCGGCGTGGGCGACTACTCCGCCCATGACGAAGAATCCAAAAAGAAAAGCCAGTTCGTGCTGGGCGACACCCGCAGCCTGGACGACGTGATCTTTGAACTCGCCCAAGGCGGCTACATCCCCTCATTCTGCACCAGCTGCTACCGCGCCGGGCGTACCGGCGAACACTTCATGGAATTCGCCATCCCCGGCTTCGTGAAGCGCTTCTGCACCCCCAACGCCCTGCTCACATTCGCCGAATACCTCTACGATTTCTCCTCCGAACGCACCCTCCAGGCCGGTCTGGAACTGATCGCCAGGGAACTTGGCAAGATCGAGGATGAAAACATGCGCGCCTCTGTGACCGCCAAACTGGAGGAGATGAAACAAGGCAGGCGGGATCTGTATTTTTAGGATCGGCCTGCAATAATAGATTGGTCGGCTCCCAATATCAATACGGTATCAATACGGAATCATTACGGATGAAATCCGTATTGATTCCGTATTGATACCGTATTGATATTGGGAGCCGAGTGGATAAAACGGCTCAGTTGCGCGCGACGATCCGGTAGAACTTCCTCGCGTCTGCAGTTGAGATGGTGAACTCCACAGTGCCGTCTCCAGGGTTGGGATCGATGATGTGATCCCACTGAAGGGTGAACCCGCCATAAGGGTCGTCGGAAACGTAGATCCCGTAGCTGCTGGCATTGAGGGCTTCGTTCCAGTGGAGCAGCGCCTCGCCTGATTGGATGGGTTCCAGCCACACATTCTGAGGGATCGCGGGAAGGCCAGCGGCCTGGATGGTGATGGTTCTGCCCCAGGTATCGGTGACGGAGTAATAAGGCTGCCAGGCGCCCAAAACGTCATCGCTGGTGATCGGAATGCTGATCTGGGTACCGGTGAAGCTGCTAAGCGAACCGTTTAGAAACCATTGGTTGACATAAAAACCTGCATCCAGGTAAAACAGGTCTGGTGCCAGGGACCCGCCGCGATTGATGGTTTGGTTCCCAGGGCCGTTGATATAGACCCGGTAGCAGTTGAAGAGACCGGATTGTACGATGTCTCCCCAGCAGTTCAAAGTCAGTCTAAAATTTGAGGGATTATCGCCGATAGATCCTGTATTGGTTATGTTTCCCTGCACCGTAAGGTTTCTGCTGGACTCTGGGTAGTTTTGGATGTAGCCGTTGTTAACCAGGTCTCCTGCCACCGTGATATCTGAGGCCAGGGTGAGGGTGCCGGCGTTGGTGATGGACTGGAAAGCGACGTTGGTGATGGTGCCTTCGCTCATATCGATCACGTTTCCCGCCACGCTTTGGATGGTAGCATCCCGGAGGTTCCCGGTGATGATATGAAGCCCACTGGGCGCGGAATCCAGGACCAGGGTGGCAAGGTTGAGATCCAACGAGCAGTTCTGGAACCAGAGATCACCCACCGCCAGTATTGTTGAAGCGCTGTTGGTATCGATGAAATTCACCTTTGGCAGGGATGGTCCTGGGGGAAATGTATGCTTTGCGCTGAAGCGGAGCTGATGTTTGTGGTCTGTGCAGCCCAAATGCCATCATTTTGGATGGTGCCATCCACATTCACGGTCAGTAAAAAAACATCGGGATGGTTACGCAGGGTTCCGTAGTTGGCGAAGTCGCCAGATATTGAAAGGGCTGTGCTTGTATTATCCGCGTTTTGGAGGATCCCGTGATTTACCGCATCGGTGAGCGAGCAGCCAGCCCGGAAGCTGATTTCTCCCTGGATGGCGAGATCTGACAGCGCGCAATAGTACATATAGCCGTTGCGAGAGTTGTTCCACAACAAATCGTTGGTTCCGTCGCCGCTGATATTTGCCCGTTGGAGGATAACGTTGGTGAAAGCAAGGTCCGCGCTTTCCGCCAGCACGAGGTTGTAGTTGGAAGTGGTGGAACTCCAGTTAAAGTTGGCATTGTCGGACGCGTGCGAAGAAGAAACGGCGAAATCCGTGTCGATGTAGAGTGTGGCGCCCGCAGGCACGGTGATGTTCAGATATGGCGCCAGGCTGTAGCCCGGGCTTTGGGCCAGATGATGGCCTGGGCTGCCGGTGAAATTGAAGGTCTGTGGCTGGCATAGCCCAGCCTGGCTGAAGTTTCCGGCGAGGTTAACGGTTATATGGCGGTTTTGGTAGGTGTCGCAAAGGATCTTGCCATCATTCAGAAGAGCCAGGTTGCCACCGATGTTGACGGTCCCATATTCATCGTAGCCGTTCCTGAGCTCAGCCCCGGAACCGTCCACGGTCAGGTTGTGGCAGGCTACAGCTCCTGCGACCGTTACTGGGCCAATAATGAAAACATCATCATCGGCATCCGGAATGGGTATGGTGATTTCATCACCCCAAGTGGACCAAGCGCTCCAGCTTCCGCCCGCGGCGGTGGAATGATAAACGTCCGCGCCCAAGATCCCGATCGATCCGAGCAGCGCCAACAAGACGAAAAATCTGACTGTCTGCATGACTCTCACCTCCAGTGAAATTGCTGTCGATTCATTCTCACAGGATCAAGTTGATATTGTCAAGCTTTAAAATTTGAATATCCGTCACAAATTTCGGAAGAGCACGGTCATCAGAGGGGTTGATGTGCCGCCGCATTTCGTTTTTGCCTCAGAAAGCTCCACGAAACTTCCCAAGCGAAGGGCAGTTAATTCCGGTTGCGAAAATCGTTCATGCCAAACCTATCCCGGGATGTCAACCGGACCGATACATAGATATGCGCCGATGAGCGTGATCAGGGAGCGCTTCCGGACAATCGAAAAAATCCTTGACATGGATCGTGAAGTGTAAAATAAATGAAATTGGCCGTGTGGCTTGGCATAGATTGTGAATCACGGGAACGAAAAGACGTTCCCAACCAGGCTGAGACTTAGAATGTCTTGGTTATTCGTCAAACATTTGTAGATCAACCTGGGTTTCAAGCGCTGGTGAGCTGGCTTGTTTCGCGGCACGAGCTTGCCTGGTTCAAGTTTTGGCGTGTAAGGGGGATTTATGCGCTGCTTGTTCGTTGTTTTGCTGTTGGCATCTGTTCTCGCGCTGGGCGCGGGCACTTACTACAGCCGTGGCAATTTGCCGATCGACGAAACCAGTTCCTGGCGCAGCAACCGGGACGGAAGCGGATCTTCACCGAGCGGTTTTTTGCTGACTGCCCATGATTTCATTGTCCAGGACGGCGACAGCATGGATGCCGAGGGCACCTGGACCCTGCATTACAATTCCACCGTGCTGATCGAGACCGGAGGCAAGATCACGTCCGGATCCTACAATCACGACATTTTCCTTTCCCTGCAGGCCGGAGCGACGTATGAAGTCACTCATTTCACCTATGGCTCTCTAGAGATCGGCACCCTGGACCCGGCAAGTACTTTCATCTTCAATAAAAACGCCGGACTATCCATTTATGATGACATCACTTTCGGAAACGTGACCGTCAGAGCTGGTTCTGTGGGTGTTGCGGGAACCAATGGCCTGACCCTGAACGGCAATCTCAAGGTCGAAACAGGGGCAATTTTCAGTGGCGGCACAAACTCGAGCCTTACCAACAGCATCGGTTCGATCGAGATCGACGGCGGAACCTTTTACGGCAGTTCCGGCTCTGCCGGCATCACCTACAACATCGCGGGGGACGTGGTAATCAACAGCGGAACCTTTTACTCCACCTACCTCACCGGCACGGAAGACCTGCCTGCAAATCTGTACTACATCGGCGGCAGTTTCGAAAACAACGGGACCTATTACGCGCGCAACCGAGCCGCGGGCGGGTATCCCAGTTATTATTTCTCCGGTTGTTACGAAGCCCTCAAATTCGCCAATAGCGGCACCGAAAGCCAATGCAACCACTATATCAGGCTGGAGAGCAATGCCCACTACACTCTGGCCGGCGACCTGTACATGTATGATTACCGAACCTTTTCAGTACAGGGCTATCTGGACGCCGGAACCTGCTCGGTGCGTTCCTCAAGCACGAACGATGCCTCCATATCGATATCCGGACATGTGAAAACAGCCCATCCCGGAGGCTTGTTCGGCTACGGATACGGCACATTCTGCATCCTGCACGCGAGTTCTTTGGCGATGGGCCCGGAAAGCACGATCGAATACTGGACCAACGGCAGCCAAACGTTTTCCCCGCACGGGCAGTACAAAAATGTGGCCCTGTTGGGAGGAGGGGTGGTTACCCTCACCGGGGAGGCGACCATATCCACATCGTTGCTGGTGGACAGCAGCCTGGCCATACATGGGACCCTGAACGTGAACGGAAGCCTGAACGGGATCTGCGGCATCTCCGGCTCCGGGACCCTCGTGATCGGAGGCAACGGCGAGGCCTTGTATCTTTTGACGACTGACATCAACAACCTGACCGTAAACCGCAGCGCCGGCTGTAACCTGGCAGGCAATCTGACAGTGTCCAATCTGACAATCACGCTTGGCAACCTGTGTGTGGGGGCAAACACTCTGACCCTGAATCAGAATTTAAACTGCTACAGCGGGACACTTGTCACGGACCCGGCTTCGACCCTGGTGATCAACGATAACAACAGCGGAATCTACCTTCCTGCCCTGAGCGTGGGGACTTTTCTGCTTAACCGGGCCTCCTATCAAACCAATCTGAACGGCAATCTGACCGTTTACACCGCGCTGGTGCTGCAATCCGGCTCATTGAACATTTCCACCCACACCCTGACCCTGTATGGCAGTTTCAGCCGCGTCAACGGATCGATCTATGCTCATAACGGCACTGTGGCAATTGGTCCTGGAGACACCGATTTAAACTGGTATTCCTCTAACATCAACAGCATGAACCTGAACCGGCCGGGGAAAAGGCTCAATCTAACCACTTACCTGCATATCAACAATCTGAACGTGGTTGCGGGGGTGTTTGATTTCTCGGAACAGAACCTTGGCATCAATACTCTTGCCCTGTCCAGCAGTGACCAGTTTATTGGCAACAGCAATTCCGAACTGTCTGTGGACGCTTCCGGAATGGTTGTACTGCCCCCCTTGGATATATATCGTCTGGATGTGTCCGGCTACGGCTGCCAGGTTTCTGATCCTACTTCTGTTCAAGATCTCTACCTCTACGGGACATTGGATCTGGGTGAAGGGGCCAGCCTGACGGTCGAACAAACCCTGTCCGGCGGATACGGCGGCCAGCTTAACGGCGCGAATGGCTCGAACTTGTACTACAATGGAAGCAACGCCCAGCCGACAACTGTGCCCCGGATTCTGGCAGGAAACGTGTTCTTCAACCGCGACGGAACAACCAACATCTACGGTTTGTGGCAGATTCGGAACTCGCTGCACCTCATTCAGGGCACGCTGAACATTCCCGCAGACACTTTCCTGAATTTCTTCGCAAACGCGGCGATTTACCGCTCCAATGGTTATCTGGACAACTCGGGTTTTGTGGTTTGCGACGGAACTATCGACATCATCTATGAAACCGGGCTAACCACCGGAGACGAAATTCCTGCCGACACAGCAGTCCTGAATGACCTGTCCATCCCCGCAGACCAAGTCATCACTGCTGACCGGGACATTCACCTGAACGGCAGTCTGAACCTGGGACAAGGCAGCACGCTGGAACTGGAGGATCATACTCTTTATCTTTCCGATTCTGCCGCCGTAATCTGCGGCGCCGATGCCTGGATCTTCGGCAGGGCGGAACAAAACATCGGGGCCACCGGCTTCCACGTGCCCGCTTTGGGATTGGTGATCGAGCCCGGCCCAGAGGTCAGCGGATTCGCGGTTACCCATGCCGCGGCTTCACAGACCCTGCCCTGCGGAAGCAGCATCAACCGGAGCTGGCAGCTGGAAGGCACTTTTTCCGGAAGCCAGGACCTTACTTTGATCTGGGCTTCCTCTGCTGACAATGCACTTGATTTCTCCACTGCCGAAGCCTTGGTCCTCGTGCAGCCGGAAGCGCTCTGGACCCCGGTTTGCCCCACGGCGGATGTATCTCTGCTGGATCCCCGCCAACTCAGCGTGACCACGGAGCACTTTTCAGATTGGACTGTTTCCACTGCCGACCTCCTGACAATATCGGTGCAGGGTCTTTCCATCAATCAGAACCACGATACAGGCCAAACCGAATTGACCTGGACCCATATCTTTGGGGTGGATCATTTTAAGGTCTATCGCAGCAGTTGTCCCGAAGGACCTTTTGACACGCTGGCAGGAACTTCAGAAACCACATCCTTCGCCGAAGCGCAGTATGGAGACCGCGTTTTCTACAGGGTAAGAGCTGAATATTAGAAGGAAGCGACCTTAGACCAAGCTTTGACTTGCTCGTCAATGCGATAAATGAAAACCCGCGCCCTCAGGGAACGCGAGTGGTAAAAGGTTGTTGCTGGCCGTGAGTCAGCAGGGGATCCGAAACCGGGTTCAGGCTTCGGGTTCCACCTCTTCGACGGCTTCCTCGCCTTCCTCTTCGGTTTTGGCGTAGATGTCGATGTTGATGGCGCCTTTGCCCATTTCAGGGTAGAAATCGTCGATGTATTCGCGCACGGTGGTTTCGATGTCCGTGTGCTTGTCCAGGATATCCTGGCTGAAGCCAAGCTTGATGCTCAGCATGTTCAGGGCTTGGTTGATGCTCATTTTGGGCTTTTCGCCGTACACATTGTTGAGGAATTCGGGCAGGGATTTGGCCAGTTTGCTGAGGCCGTTGACCCGTTTGTAAGCTTTTAAACCAAAGTGGGCGGCAAGGGCTACACCACCCAAAACCAACGCCTTTTTAAAGAATTTGTTCATGATCGTCTCTCCTTGCTGCTTTATTTATAGATGGATTTGATCTTTCCCCAGCTCCGGTTCTGCACTGAAACGGGTTGCTGGACCTGCAGGCCGCCGGCAGACAGGGGATTGAGCAGATACTCCCCGTAGCTGAAAGTGACCAGGCCTGTGATCTGGGCATATTGGGTGCCGACGGCGGGGGCGGAGGCCTTGCCGCCAAAGCTCTGCAGCACGATGCCGCAATGTCCGCTGCCGTCGCTGACGGTGAAGCGGCCGTTCCTGGCTTTGCCGCCGGTGACGGAGGTGTTGACCAGACGGACGAATACGCCTTCATAGGCTTCGGCTTCCATGGCGCTGGCCAGCTGGCCGGAGCTGATCACCACCGGGCTGGGCAGGGTGCGGTTGCTGTCCAGGACCTTCAGGGAACTGAGATCACGCAGGCAGGTCATGCCAAAGTTTTCGGCGACTTCAGCGCTGAGGCGCAGGTAGCTGCCAACGGCGGGACGGTGACGGCTGTCCAGAACATAGATGCCCCGCCAGGCGCCGCTGAGCTTCTCGGAGAGGAAAAACCCCTCGCCGCGGTAGCCCGTGGCGGTTACGATCCCTTCCAGGGTGACCTGTTTTCCCAGCCAGGGAGAGGGATAGGAATCATCCACGCCCCGGGAGGCGGTGTACTGGACGTCGTATATGGTGAGGGCCGCAGCCCCCAGGCAGAGGCTGAGCAACAAGCACGTCAGCCAGATCATTCTGTTCATTTTGACCTCTGTTAGCCAATTTGTATCCGCTTGAAAAATTGTCAAGTTAAATCAGGCCTTGTTTTGAAATCCAAGCGCGGAAGAAAACGCTTTGCCTCAGGACTAAGCAATTACCGTTCCGCATCCCGCGGCTTCTTTGCAGTCCATACATTTCATTTGACAAATCCCTGCCTTTAAAATTCCCTGCGCGGCAACGAGGTAATGAAATTGAAAACCGAGATAGTGATAAAAGGCGCATCAGAGCACAATCTGAAGAACATCGACCTGGCTTTTCCCCGCAACCAGCTGGTGGTGTTCACCGGCGTTTCCGGATCCGGCAAATCCTCCCTGGCTTTTGACACGCTTTACGCCGAGGGTCAGCGCCGCTATGTGGAGTCCCTTTCCGCCTACGCGCGGCAGTTCCTGGGCCAGATGGAAAAACCCCGCGTGGATTACATCGAGGGGCTTTCTCCGGCGATCGCCATCGAGCAGAAATCCGCCAGCAAGAACCCGCGCTCCACGGTGGGCACGGTTACCGAGATCTACGATTACCTGAGGGTGCTGTTCGCGCGGGTGGGCAAGCAATATTGCCACATTTGCGGCGACCCGGTGGGTTCGCAGACCGTGGACCAGATGATCGAACACCTGATGCAGAAACCCTCCGGCACCAAGCTGCAGATCCTGGCCCCGCTGGCCCAGGGCCGGAAAGGCGAACACAAGGAACAATTGGATGAACTGCGCCAGGAAGGTTTCGTGCGGGTGCTGATCAACGGCCAGCTGCGAAATCTGGACGAAGACATCGTTCTGGACAAAAAGAGCAAGCACGACATCGACGTGGTGATCGACCGCGTGGTGATCAAACCGGGGGCCGAATCCCGGCTGGCGGACTCGCTGGAGCTGGCGCTGAAGCTCACAGACGGGCTGGTGAAGATCGATTTCACGGACGAAAATGAGGTCCAGCTGCTTTCCTCCACCAATTCCTGCGCGCGCTGCAACATCGGTTTCGAAGAGCTTTCGCCCCAGCATTTTTCCTTCAACAGCCCCATCGGCGCCTGTCCGCTCTGCAACGGACTGGGCTACAAACTGGAATTCGATCCGGACCTCGTGGTGCCGGATCCCGAACTGACCATCATGGAAGGCGCTGTATCGCCCTGGGGCAGGCTGGAAATCAAACAGGACAGCTGGACCCTGAACACGGTGCGCAATCTGGCCAAGGCTTACGATTTCTCACTCTCCACTCCCTGGTACAAGCTTCCGGACATCGTGAAGCAGCTCGTCCTCTACGGTTCCAAGGGCAAGAAATTCAAGATCGCCTGGGCCAATGAACGCGGCTCCGGCAACTTCATGATGCGTCACGAGGGCGTGATCCCGACCTTGGAACGGCGCATGCACGAAACCACCTCCGAGGACATGCGGCGCTATTACATGCAATACATCAGCGACAAACCCTGCCCGGAATGCGGGGGCAAAAAGCTAAAACCCAGTTCCCTGGCCGTGCGGGTGGGGGAGATGAACATCGGCACGGTTACCGAATTCAGCGTGCGGGAGGCCGTTGACTTTTTCAACCGGCTCCAGCTCAGCGGCAATCAGCTGCTGATCGCCGAGGAGATCCTCAAAGAGATCAAAAACCGGCTGGGCTTCCTGGCCAGCGTGGGCCTGCACTATCTCAATCTGGACCGGCGTTCGCCCACCCTCTCCGGCGGCGAGAGCCAGCGCATCCGCCTGGCCAGCCAGATCGGCAGCCAGCTGGTGGGGGTGATGTACATTTTGGACGAACCCAGCATCGGCCTGCATCAGCGCGACAACAACAAGTTGATCCAGATGCTGGTCCAACTGCGCGACCTGGGCAATACCGTGATCGTGGTGGAACACGATGAAGACACCATCCGCAGCGCTGACCGGGTGGTGGATTTTGGCCCCAAGGCCGGCATCCACGGCGGGGAGATCGTGGCCGCGGGCAACGTGGAGGACGTGGTGAATAATCCACGCTCTCTCACCGGTGCCTATCTGAGCGGCAGAATGAGCATTCCCATCCCGGAAACACGCGTGAAAACCGACTCCCGGATGATCGCCATCCGCGGCGCGAAGCAGAACAACTTGAAAAACATCGATGTGGAGATACCTCTGGGGATGTTCGTCTGTATAACCGGAGTATCCGGCAGCGGTAAGAGCTCGCTGATCAACCAGACCCTGTATCCACATCTGCAAAACCACTTTTACCGCAGCACCCACAAGGTGGGGAAGATGTCTGCCATCACGGGCTTGGAGCACATCGACAAGGTGATCTGCATCGATCAGGACCCCATCGGCCGCACCCCGCGTTCCAATCCCAGCACCTACATCAAGCTTTTCGACCCCATCCGCCAGCTCTACAGCAAGCTGCCGGCTTCCAAGGTGCGGGGGTACACGGCCGGACGTTTTTCCTTCAACGTACGCGGCGGACGCTGCGAAGCCTGCCAGGGCGCTGGTGTGAACCAGATCGAGATGCACTTCATGGCCGATATCTACGTAACCTGCGACGTATGCAAAGGCAAACGCTACAATCAGGAAACGCTCTCCATCCGCTACAAAGGCAAAAACATCGCCGAGGTGCTGGACATGGACGTGCAGGAAGCTTTCGAGTTTTTCGAGAACGTGCCCTCCATCCATCCCAAACTGGATACACTGATGGAGGTGGGGCTGGATTACGTGAAACTCGGCCAGCCTTCGACCACTCTCTCCGGAGGCGAAGCGCAGCGTATCAAGCTGGCCCGCGAACTGAGCAAGGTGAGCACCGGCAGCACCCTCTATCTGCTGGATGAACCCACCACCGGCCTACATTTCGACGATATCAACCGCCTGCTGAAAGTGCTCACAAAACTGGTGCGCATGGGCAACACGGTGGTGGTGATCGAACACAACCTCGATGTGATCAAAACCGCCGACTGGATAATCGACTTGGGTCCGGAAGGAGGCGAAGCCGGAGGTTACGTGGTGGCGACAGGCACCCCGGAAGAGCTGATGCAAAATCCAAAATCCTTCACGGGGCAATACCTCAAAACCCACTACCTGCGCGAAGCCCAGCTGGAAAGAAAGCCAAAGAAAGCCCCGCGAAAATCCGGCGCAAAGAAAAGCAAGGCCTGAGTCCAGGCCGAACCTTGAAACATGCCTGAGATCAGTTTTCAATACCAAGCCCCCACGGCGGGCAAACATCTGGTTGGATTGGCCGGGGATTTCACCGGCTGGGCGATCCTCGACCTGATCGACCTCGGTGGTATCTACATCCTCAAACTGCCCGTGGAACCGGGAAGCCATCGCTATAAACTGATCGTGGACGGCAACTGGATGCCGGACCCGGCCAATCCCATGCGCGAGCCGGATCCCTTTGGGGGTGAGAATTCCGTGCTGAACGTGGCCACTGAGGGCCCGCCCCGCCTAAGCTGGCACCAGGTGCGGGATGATCCGGCCTGTCTGGATGTACGTCGGGACCAGTATCTGGAGCTAAACCGCCTGTCGGACGGGGAATTTGAGCTGCGTTTCAGCTGGCATCCCGGGCTGGAAGCGCAATTCAGGGCTGTCATCGCAGGCAGGGAGCATGAACTTAAGCCTGTGGGCGTCAGCGGCAATCAAGCCGTTTGGCATTGCCTGTTCCAGACGTCCCGGCCCAGCGTGGAAGTGCTGATCCGGGGCGAAACGGAAGATTTCAGCCTCGGCTATGGCGCGGAAGGCTTTTCTTTTGATCCGGACAAGCTTACACCCCGTCTGATCGAACTGTCCAGCCTGCCGGTCTTCGCCGTTCCGGATTGGGTGCGCGACGCGGTGATCTACCAGATATTCCCAGACCGCTTCTGCAATGGCGATCCCAGCAACGATCCCGACTTCAGGGAGGATTACTATGCCGACTGCCGAACGCCGCCACCGGAGGGTGAACTGCTGCCTCCGCAACGCGAATACTTCCATCTGGTGCGGGACTGGCATGACATCAGCGGCCTGAAACAGAGTCCCTGGCTGGAAGAGGGAAAGCCGGACTGGTGGTCCTTCTACGGTGGTGACATCGCCGGAGTGCGGCAGAAACTGCCCTACCTTGGCGATCTGGGCATCAACGTGATCTATTTCAACCCGCTCTGGCAGGCGAGATCGAACCACAAGTACGATGCCGCTGATTTCAAGCGGGTCGATCCGCATTTCGGCACGGATGATGAACTGCGGGACCTTGTTAAAGCGGCCCACGCGGCGGGGATCAGGGTGATCCTGGACGTGGCTTTCAATCACACCGGCGAGGATTTTTGGGCCTTTCGCGATGGCGTGGACAAAGGCCCGGATTCGCGATATTGGAATTGGTACGACTGGCATAAATGGCCGTTGCCGGAGCCGCTGCCGCCGGATTTCAAGCCCAAAGAGCATTACCAGTGCTGGTGGGGCATCAAAGACATGCCGGACCTCAATTTCGACCTCAGCCGCGCCCATCCGGCCGAAAACTACGTCAAAGACATCGGCCAGGCCGTTCCCAATCAGCCCTTGGTGGACCATTTGCTGGATTGCGCGCGCTGGTGGCTGCTGGAGATGGGGATCGACGGTTTTCGCCTCGACGTTCCCGATGAAGTTCCCTACTGGTTTTGGGAGCTGTTTCGCGGCCGGGTTAAAGAGCTGAAACCGGAGGCTTGGATCGTTGGCGAGATCTGGCAAAGCGCGCGGGGCTGGGTGAACCATCGCTATTTCGATTCGGTGATGAACTACGCCCATTTCAAGGACCCCGTGATCGAGTTTTTCCTTCTGGGCATCACAAACCGCAAAAGCTTTTGTGACCGCGTTTCCGCCGGACTGGCGGAATATCCAACGCAGTCCGCGGGCGCGATGATGAACCTGCTGGGTAGCCACGACACCGTGCGGATCATGGAACTGGCCGGAGGCGACCTCGGCCGGTTGAAACAGGCGCTGCTGTTCCAGATGACCTTTGTGGGCGCGCCGCACATCTATTACGGCGACGAGATCGCCATGGCGGGAGGCCGCGACCCGGACAACCGCCGGCCCTTCAACTGGGATTGGGAACAGGATGACAAAGCCCGTGAGTTGCGGGAATTTTACCAGAAGTTGATCCGTCTCCGGCGGTCGGACAATCTCTTCACGGAGGGGGATTTCGCTTTTCTGGATGTTCCGGACGGGCTGCTGGCCTGGAAGCGTTGCCATGCCACGGCCAGCGTCTGCGTGGTGCTGAATCTTTCCACCGTGACGCGGGAATACCGGCCGGCTCCAAACGCGGAGTTGATCTTCAGCCTGGGCGGGGCAAACGCATCCCAGACAGGCTGGCATCTGCAGCCCGGAACTGGCGTGGTTTGGCGCTTGGAGACTGAAAGCGGGGGAGCAGCCGATGTTTTGGATTGACATAATGCGGAGCGGGCAAAAAGATGGCGAAAAGGATTAAAGAGCTTGATATGAACAAGAACATACTACTTGGCGTGAGCGGTGGCATCGCCGCTTACAAGGCGATCGAACTGGCCAGCCTGCTAAGCAAGGCGGGATTCAGCGTGAAGACCGTTTTAACTGATAACGCCCAGAACTTCGTCGCGGGAATAAACTTTGCCGCCATCACCCACGGCAGCGCCCACAGTTCGCTGTTTGAGGACGCGGACCCCATCCCGCACATTACCCTGGCGGACTGGGCGGACCTCATCGTGGTGGCACCCGCCACGGCCAACATCGTGGCCAAAGCCGCGCGCGGCCTTGCCGACGACTTGCTTTCCACCACCCTGCTGGCGCACACCAAACCTGTCCTCTACGTTCCCGCGATGAATGTGAACATGTATGAAAACCCTGCCACCCAGGCCAATCTGCAGACCCTGCGCGAACGGGGCCAGCACATCCTGGAACCCGTCACCGGCTTGCTCGCCTGTGGTTATGAAGGCAAGGGCAAATATCCCCCCAACTCTGAGGTCCTCTGCGCCATCCGCTGCTTTCTGGAGTATCCTGAGGATCTGTCCGGGACCAGCGTTATGGTCTCCGCCGGCGCCACCGCCGAACCGATCGATCCCATGCGCATGATCACCAACCGGTCCAGCGGCAGGATGGGCCTGGCCATCGCCCGGGCTTTCGCGCTGAGGGGGGCCAAAGTGACTCTGGTCCACGGTTTGATGGACGAAAAACCACCCTACTATCTGCATCAGGCCATCTTCGCGCCCACGGTGCAACTGATGCACGACGCCGTGCTCAAGTCCGCCAAGGGCTGCCAGATCATCGTCAAATGCGCCGCCGTATCGGACTTCAAGCCGCTCAAAGCCGCTTCCCGCAAGATCAAGAAAGGCGGCAACCTCAATCTGGAACTGGTGCCCACCCCGGATATCCTGGCCCAGCTGGGAAAGCTGAAAACCAAGAAACAGATGCTGGTGGGCTTCGCCGCGGAAACCGACAATTTGGTGGCCAACGCCAGGGAGAAACTGCAGCGCAAGAATCTGGACCTCATCTGCGTGAATCACCTGGATACTGCCGGGGCTGATCAGACCACCCTTTCAGTCATCAGCGCGAATGATGCCAAAAACGCCAGGCCCCCGGTACTGAGCGGCGACAAGTTCGAGGTCGCGCTGCGCCTGGTGGAGCGGATAATCAAGCCATGAACCGGCTGTTGATCATCACCGGCGCCAACGGACAGGTGGGCTCTCATCTCGCCCGGTCCTGGGCGGAATCGCGCCTGCCGTTGCTGCTGTTGGTGCACTCAGGATCCGAACGTTTGGAGGACCTGCGCTCCAAGCCGGGGATCTTGATCAAAACCTGCGATCTACTGGACCCTGACGCCCTGAGCTCTTCCCTGGAAGAGGCTTGTGTGGCCTTGAACGCCGTTCGGGCCTCTCTTGTGCACACAGCCGCGGTGCGCAGTTACGACGCCAAAACTTTGGCCGAGGGCGAACCTGAAGTTTGGCAGGAAGTGTTCAACACCAATGTGAACATGACCTGCAATGTTCTCAGGGCATGCCTTCCAGGCATGCTTCAAGAAAGATTCGGGCGGATCGTGCTGTTCGGCTCGAATGTGGCGCTCACCGGCCTAAACCGCGGTTCGGCTTACGCGGCGGCCAAAGCCGCGATCGTGAACCTGGCGCGCAGCGTGGCTTTGGAAACCGCTCCGGACAACGTTTTGATCAACGCCATCTCGCCGGCCCCGGTGGAGACAGACCTTGAGAGTGACTATGAAGGTGAATACCTGGCCTTCCGCCAGCGCTATTTCGCTGCTTACCGCGCGGCCAGCCCCACCGGAAAGCTGATCTCCCTGGATGAGATTCGCCACCTCGCAGAATTGTTATTGAGCCCCGAACTAGCAAACTTGAACGGACAGAACATCCTATTGGACGGGGGAATGTCTGCTCCCCTGCTAAATCCCCAGGGCATGGGCAGTTGAGCGCCTCCCGCCCAATGGCCGCCAAACTTGCGGGGATCTGACGAGAGGTTTGCGAGGGACGCGTCATGACAGATTTACTTGATATTGATGCCTACAACTACCAACTGCCGCCGGAATTGATCGCCCAGCATCCCCTTGAGAAACGCGACAGCTCTCGCCTGATGCGGGTGGAGCGGGCAACGGGGAACATTGTCCACGGCGAATTTGCGGACATCCTGGATCTGCTGGCCCCCGGAGAAGTTCTGGTGGTGAACTCCAGCAAGGTGATCCCCGCCCGCCTCCACGGGGAGAAAGCCACCGGCGCGCGGATCGAGGTCCTTCTCTTGCACAGGTTGGACGGAGCGCGCTGGAAGTGCATGGTCCATCCCGGCAAACGGCTCAAAACAGCTCAGTGGCTGCAGTTTTCACCCTATCTGAAAGGCTGGATGTCGCTCGCGGATGAAGACGGTTTACGGGAGATCGAGTTTGAGGGACCGGATACATACTGGCAGGAGATCGAGCGGATCGGACATGTTCCTTTGCCTCCATACATCAAGCGTCCGGACGCATCCAGCGACCGCGGCGACTATCAAACCGTCTATGCCCAAGCCCCAGGCTCAGTGGCCGCTCCAACCGCCGGCCTGCATTTCAGCTCCGAACTGCTGGAAGCCCTGAAATTTAAAGGGGTGCGGGTGGTGGAGGTGATCCTCCACGTGGGGATGGGAACCTTTCTGCCGGTGAAATGCCAGCGCATAGACGCCCACAAGATGCACAGCGAGTTCTGCACCCTACCCGGGGAAACCGCAGCCGCAATCAACGCTGCCAAAGCGGAAGGGCGGCGCGTGATCGCCGTGGGCAGCACTTCGGTGCGCACGCTGGAGAGTTTCTGGAACGGGACCTGCCTGGAAAGTGGCTCGCACTGGACCAACATTTTCATCTATCCGGGCCGCGAGATCCAGGTCGCGGATGCCCTCATCACAAATTTCCATCTGCCCAAATCCTCGCTGCTGATGATGATCTCCGCCTTTGCCGGCTACGAACTGGTCCGGCGCGCGTACCAGCTCGCGGTGGAGGAAAGATACCGGTTTTTCAGCTACGGCGACGCGATGTACATCTCATGATCACGAAGGTTTTTTACGATACGCTGGACAGCAGCAAACTGGAACACGCCAGGCTGGCCGCCACCGGATCGGACAGCGACCTCTGGATCATACGTGCCGCAAGCCAAACCGCTGGGGTAGGCCGGGGCAAGAACACCTGGCACTCACCCCCGGGCGGGCTCTGGTTCAGTTTCGACTTTTTCCATTCCCGGGCGGTGCCTTCTTTCCCCCTCTATGTGGGGTTTTGCCTGCACAAACTGCTGACCAGGTCTTTCGGGCTCAGCCAGCTCAGCGTGAAGTGGCCCAACGATATCTATCTGGAGGACAAGAAACTGGCTGGCATCCTCTGCCAGCAGTGGCAAAATCCCCCCCGCTACCTGATCAGCCTGGGGTTGAACACCAACCTCGAACCAGATGATGTGTTACTTGAATTGAACGCTGCTAATTTATCTTCATACATAAAGATGCCTGTGTCCAATGATTGTCTTGCCGACTTGCTTGTGCGCAGCGTTAGCCACCATTCCGGCCTGCTGGCTTCGCCCCAAACTTACATCAACTACTGCGCGGCAAGGTTGCATGGCCTGGGCCGGGAAGCTGAGGTGGAAAATGGCAACGAAACCCTGCTTGGCCGGATTGCTGGACTCACGGACGCAGGATTTTTGCTTTTGGACGGTATGGATGGTGTAAGGATGACAGTCACCCACGGCAGCCTGAAAATCCTCTGACGGCTTGCCCCGGCAGCTTTTCCTTGACAGATAAGGCCGCTGAAAATGCTTAGCGACAAAGAAAAATATAATTTCCGGGAGGAATAAATGAACAAGTGGATAATAATCGTCCTCGCCGCGATGCTCGGCCTCTACGCCTGTGCCGGCACCAAGACCGTCACCGAGGCCGTGCCCAAGGCTGAGATCACCACCAAAGTGGCGATCCTGCCTCTCAAGGCGCTGGACAGCCCCAGCCGTTACATCACCAAGATCCTCACTGTGAGAGATCTTGACCTCACTTTTGACAAATATGCCAACTACACTCTTCTGGACATGGAAGAGACGGAACTGCATTTCCGCGAGACCGGCTATAACGATGTGGAAGAACTTGAAAAGGAAGAGATGGTGGAGATTTCCAAAAACCTCTCTTCCGAAGTGATCGTGATGGGCAGCGTGAGCGAAAACCGCCCCGGCCTATACGGCATCACAATGCGCATGTACAGCACCCTTTCCGGCGAGCTCAAACAGGTCAGCTTCAACGTTGGCAAAGACAAAACCTCCCGCTGGCAGGCCCTCGATGAAGGCATGATGAAGGAGCTTGACGGCTTCGTCTCCGGCGAGATGGACAAGATCTTCAACATCGCCACCAGCTATTACAACAACGGCAACTACATGGAGGCCGAAAAATCGCTCAAACAGGTGGTCGCTCTCAAACCGGACAAGGTGGATGCCTACATCTACCTTGGCAACACTTACCTGAAAACCGAACGCAACGACCTTGCCGAGGCCACCTTCGTGAAGGGCTTTGAAGCGGATCCCAAGAACCTCACCATCATGCGCGCGCTGAACGACATCTATGAAAAGACCAACCAGACCGCCAAGCGCATCACCCTGATGGAAGGCTTCGCCGAAGCCAACAACGACGCCGAAACCTGGCTGGCCGTGGGCAACCTTTACGACCAGCAGGGCAACGCGGTTAAGGCCAAAGCCGCCTTCCAGAAAGCCCTCGCCATCGATCCGGAATACTCCGCGGCCAACGTCCGCCTGGCTTTCATGCTCTACGATGAGGGTAATTACGCAGAATCCATCCCCATGCTGGAAAAAGCCTTTGAATTGGCCCCCGACAACGATATCATCAGCAGCCGCCTGGCCACAGCCTATCAGAAAAGCGGACGCATCCAAGACGCCATCGCCAGATACGAAGGCCTGATCAAAAACGATCCCAACAACGTGAACGCCTATCTGAACCTGGTGAACCTCTACCGCACCGACAACAAGGATAGCAAGGCGATCGAAACCATCAACGCCCTCAAGAAGATCGACCCCAACAATCCCTATGTCTACCTGAACCTGGCTGCCATCTACCTGTCCCAGAACAAATACAACGACGCGGAAACCAACGCCAACCTCACCATCTCCAAGGATGCAGGTCTGTATCAGCCCTACGTGATCCTGGCTTCGGTTTTCCAATCCAGGGGCACCGACGCCTACAACAGCTATCTGGACCTTGACCGCCAAGCTTCAGCCGCTGTGGGCAAAAAAGCCACCGACCTCAGAAAGAAGCGTGACGCCGCCAAAGGCAACGCCCAGTCGCTGCTTGGCAAAGCCCGTGACAACCTTAACAGCGCGAGAAGCAGGGCCAGCGAATCCTCCGCGATCAACGACATCAACGCCCGGCTTGGCCGCGTGAACGACCTCATCAGCAAACTGTGACCTTGGTCACATTCTGATATCTGGACGCCCGGACTTCCCGGGCGTCCTGCTTTTTTGCCGGAAGTGTCAGGATACATGGGGAAGAGGCGGCAGGCCAACCTGACGTAAGGATTTCCAAGACCGCTGCATGACAGCCGGGAAAAAAGAACTGGACAAATCGGCGGCTCCCAAAAAACTGACTCAAAATTCCATAGGAGAATGAAATGGCACTTAAACCTGAGGCCAAAACGGCTATCATGGCAGAGTTTAAACTCCATGAATCAGACACCGGCTCGCCTGAAGTTCAGGTTGCTCTCATCACCCGGCGGATCAACGACATCACGGTCCACCTGAAAGAGCACTCGAAGGACTTCAGCACCAGACGCGGGCTGTTGAAACTGATCGGGCAGAGAAGGCGCTTGCTCGATTACCTCAAGCGGAAAGACATCAACCGCTACCGAGAGTTGATCAAAGCGCTGAAGATCCGCAGATAGATTCCGCCAAAAATAGGATGAGGTGGATTCTCACAAGTTTTATTGGCGGGATCCACCTTCCTCTTTTCTGAACGTCCGGAACAGGTCCGGACACGAGACATCAACCTCCAGGGGAGTACGAGCAATACGCTGAGAGCGGCCCGGGTTTTCAGCCTATTGCTTCTTCTCCCTCGGAACAACCAGGAGAAGTAAATGCACAACTTCAACATTATCAAACGCGAACTCGATTTCTGCGGCCGCCCGCTTTACGTGGAAACCGGCAGAATGGCCAAACAGGCCAACGGTAGCGTGTTCATCCGTTACGGGGGCAGCGCTGTCCTCGTTACCGCCACCATGAGCAAGGACCCGGTGGAAAACCAGGATTTCTTCCCGCTCACAGTGGATTACATCGAAAAAATGTACGCCAGCGGCAAGATCCCCGGCGGCTTTTTCAAACGTGAAGCCCGCCCCACCACCGATGCCACCCTCTCCGCCCGCGTGATCGACCGCAGCATCCGGCCCCTCTTTCCAGACGGATTCCGAAACCAGGTGCACGTGGTGCTGAACGTTCTCGCCTACGACGGTGAGACCGATCCCTCCGCCCTGGGCATCTTCGGCGCTTCGCTGGCCCTCACTCTTTCAGACATCCCCTTCCACGGTCCCATCGCGGGCGTGAAAGTGGGCCTCATCGATGATCAGATCGTGGTGAACCCATATCAGAGCCAGATGAACGGCAGTTCCAAGCTGGATCTGGATGTTGCCGCCTCAGCCACTTCGGTGGTGATGGTGGAATCCTCGGCTTTGGAGCTGAGTGAAGAAACCATCCTGGACGCCGTTTACACCGGCCATGAAGAGATCAAGAAACTCTGCGCCCTCCAGGCCGACATGGCCGCTGAGATCGGAAAAGCCAAGGTCGAAGTGAAGTTGCTGGAAGTCCCGGCCGACATCATGGGCAGGGTGGAAGCCGTCTATGGCAGCCGCATCGCTGAAGCCGCCGTGATCCTGGGCAAGCAGGAACGCCAGGACGCCTTCGACGCCGCCGAGGCCGAGATGCTGGAAAAGTATCAGGCTGAGGACCCGGAAGGCTTTGAAGAGAACGAAAAATGGTATAAGGACGCCTTTGAAGAGCTGATCCGCCGCTATGTGCGGCAGTCCATCCTGGACAAACACCACCGCGTGGATGGCCGGGGTTTGGATGACATCCGCGAGATCACCTGCGAGATCGACGTACTGCCGGTCGTGCACGGTTCCGCGTTGTTCACCCGGGGCGAAACCCAGTCCCTGGGCACCATCACCCTCGGTGGCGGCAGCGACGAACAGGTGATCGACGGCCTCGAGATCGAGTACAAGAAATACTTTTACCTGCACTACAACTTCCCGCCTTTCAGCGTGGGCGAAGCCGGCAGAATGGGCCCGGTGGGACGCCGCGAACTGGGACATGGAAACCTGGCTGAACGCGCCCTGAAAGCCGTTTTGCCGGATCGCGAGGCCTTCCCCTACACCATGCGCATCGTGGCCGACACCCTGGAATCCAACGGTTCCTCGTCCCAAGCCTCGATCTGCAGCGGCTGCCTGGCCATGATGGCCGCGGGCGTTCCGATCAAGGCGCCGGTGGCCGGCATTGCCAACGGCTTGATCATGGATGGTGACAAATATGTGATCCTCACCGACATCATGGGCCTGGAGGACCATCTGGGCGACATGGATTTCAAGTGCGCCGGCACCCGTGAAGGCATCACCGCCATGCAGATGGACATCAAGGTGGAAGGCATCACCCGCGACATCATGCGGATTGCCCTGGAAAAGGCCCATGCCGCGCGTTTCAGGATCCTGGACATCATGGGCGAATGCATCGCCGAGCCCAGGGAAGACCTGGCTCCCACCGCTCCGCGCATTGAAGCCTTCAAGGTTCCCATCGACAAGATCGGCGAGATCATCGGGCCGAGCGGCAAGATGATCAAATCGATCATCGAAGCCTGCCAGGTGGAGATCGACATCAACGACGACGGCACCGTGCGCATCCTTTCCCCGAACAAGGATTCGATCATGAAAGCCAAAGAGATCATCAAAGGCATCGCGATCGATCCCGAAGTGGGCGAGGAATTTGAAGGTCCGGTCACCCGGATCGAGCCCTACGGCGTGTTCGTGAAGATCCTTGGCGGCGCCAAGGAAGGCATGGTCCACGTTTCCCAGATGCACCACAGCCGCATCGGACATCCGGAAGACATGGTCAAAATGGGCGACATCGTCCACGTGAAGAGCCTGGGCATGGATAAAGGCAAGCTGTCTCTCACCATGAAAGGAGTGGCCGGCAATCCCGAGCCCGATCCCAACGCTCCCAAACACGACCGTCCTCCAAGGCGTGACGACCGGGGCGGCGATCGCCGCAGTTCCGGACGCGGCGGCGGCGGATTCCACAGAAGATAACTGATCATAACGTGCCGGATCCACACAACGCTGGGTCCGGCACTAATTTTATCAAGAGGATGGATGACATGGAATATTCCGTAGCGGATATCGCTCTGGCCTCTTTTGGCCGCAAAGAAATCGAACTGGCCGAGATCGAGATGCCTGGGCTGATGGCCCTGCGCCAGAAATTCAGCGGCAGGAAACCCCTCCAGGGGGCCCAGATCACCGGCAGCCTGCACATGACGGTGCAAACAGCCGTACTGATTGAAACCCTGGTGGAACTGGGGGCCCGGGTCCGCTGGGCCAGTTGCAACATCTTTTCCACCCAGGACCACGCGGCGGCGGCCATCGCTGCCTGCGGGATCCCCGTTTTCGCCTGGAAGGGCGAGACCCTGCGGGAATACTGGCAATGCACGCTGAAAGCGCTCTCATGGCCTGAGGGCGGCCCCGACCTCATCGTGGACGATGGGGGAGACGCCACCCTGATGGTGCACGAAGGCTTCAGGCTGGAAAACGAGTTCGCGTCCTCCGGGGCTTTGCCCGAGGCGAACGCCGAATCCGCCGAACTGCGGCTGGTGCAGGAACTGCTGATCGCCGGACTCCAAAACGATCCCCAGAAGTGGCACCGGGTGGCCCAGAACCTCAAAGGCGCAAGCGAAGAGACCACCACCGGGGTCAACCGGCTCTACCAGAAACTGGCGGCGGGTGAATTGCTCTTCCCGGCTTTCAACGTGAACGACTCGGTGACCAAATCCAAATTTGACAATCTCTACGGCTGCCGCGAATCCTTGGCCGACGGCATCAAGCGCGGCACCGACGTGATGGTGGCCGGCAAGGTGGTGATGGTGTGCGGCTATGGCGACGTGGGCAAGGGCTGCGCCCAATCGATGCGCGGTTTCGGCGCCCGGGTGATCGTAGGCGAGATCGATCCCATCTGCGCGCTGCAGGCGGCCATGGAAGGCTTTGAAGTGAACACCGTGGACAACATGCTGGAAGAGGCGGACATCTTTGTAACCGCCACCGGCAATTGCGACGTGATCCGCGTGGACCACATGCTCAAGATGAAAAACCACGCCATTGTTTGCAACATCGGCCATTTCGACAACGAGATCCAAGTGGACAAGCTTTACTCAATGGAAGGCGTTGTGCGTGAAACGGTGAAACCCCAGGTGGACCAGATCCATCTGCCCAATGGCAAAGCGATCATCCTACTCTCAGAAGGCCGCCTGGTAAATCTCGGCAACGCCACCGGCCATCCCTCCTTCGTGATGAGCTGTTCCTTCACCAATCAGGTGCTGGCGCAGCTGGAACTCTGGCAAAATGACCACGAGACCGGTGTTTACATCCTGCCCAAGGCCCTCGACGAAGAGGTGGCCAGATTGCATCTGGACAAGCTGGGAGTGCGGCTCACCCATCTGAGCAAACACCAGGCCCAGTACATCAACGTTCCCATCGAAGGCCCTTACAAGCCCGACCATTACAGATACTGACCCGGAATGGCCACCCACACCCCGGTTTTGATCGACGAGCTCTTCGGAGAGCTGGCCCCCGCCCCGGACGGCCAGCGCTGGGAAGTGATCCACACCAAACCGCGCTGTGAAAAGAAACTGGCCGAATACGCCCGGCGCAGCGGCATCACCTACTATCTGCCCCAGATGGATAGCAAACGCGTCTATCAGCGCAGAATTGTCAACTTCACCAAGCCCATGTTTCCCAGCTATCTCTTCGTTGTGCTAGATCCCCGCCAGCGCCAGACCCTGCTCATCTCCGGCTACACGGTGTCCTTCATCCGCGTTTCCCGCCAGGACCAGCTGCTGCAGGAACTGAAGAACCTCAAGCTCAGCCGCTCCCCAGAGATCGAGTTGGAAAACACCCTCTGGCTTTCGGAAGGCTTGCAGGTGGAGATCACGTCGGGAGCGCTCAAAGGCGTCACCGGTGTGGTGGAAAGCCATGCCAGGCTCGACGAGGTGCGCCTCCAGGTGCAGATCCTGCGGCAGGCCGTGCTGGTGAAGATCGATCCGCGCGACGTGAAGATCCTGGGCGAATACTCGATTGTGGAGGAAGAAAGATGAAGATTTTGATCACTGGAGGGGCCGGGTTCATCGGCTCCCACGTGGCGGATGCCTGTCTGGAAGCGGGGCATCAGGTGGTTGTGGTCGACGATCTGTCCAGCGGCGACCGCGCCAATCTGGATCCCTTGGTGAAGTTTTACCAGCTCGATATCCGCGATCCCGCCCTGGCGGAGGTCTTCGCGGCCGAACGGCCGGATGTGGTGAACCATCACGCCGCCCAGGTGAGCGTGCCCCGCTCAATAACGGAGCCGCAGCTCGATGCCGAGATCAACCTGCTGGGCCTCATCAACGTCCTTGAAAACTGCGTGAAGCATCACATCAGGAAAGTGGTCTTTATCTCTTCCGGGGGAGCTATTTACGGAGAAGCGGAAGAGTATCCCACCACGGAAAATTACCTGCCTCAGCCTCTCTCGGTTTATGCCATCAACAAACTGGCCGGAGAAAACTATCTGCGCTTCTATCGGCACCAGTACGGACTGGAATACACCATCCTGCGCTATGCCAACGTGTTTGGCCCCCGTCAGGCCGCCCAGGGCGAAGCGGGCGTGGTTTCCATTTTTGTGGAAAAGCTGCTCGCGGATTCCGCTCCCACCCTCTATGCCTATCCGGATGCGCCCGAGGGCATGATCCGCGACTACGTTTACGTGAAAGACGTGGTCCGGGCCAATCTGGCCGCCCTCGAACGCGGCGCCAACGACGCTTTCAACATCGGCACCTGCGTGGAGACCACCACCTCGCAGCTGTATAAAACCATCCTCTGGCAACTGGGCAAGGAGATCCAGCCCCAGAGCGGCCCCGCCCGCAAAGGTGATCTGCGCCGTTCCATGCTGGACAGTTCCAAAGCCTTCAAAGAGCTTGGCTGGAGCCCCATCTACGCGCTGGAGGACGGGATCAAGGAAACCGTGGCTTGGTTCAGGAAAAGGAAGGAACAAGCATGAATTTGGCAGTGATTGGTTCGGGCTACGTGGGCCTGGTTACCGGAGCCTGTTTCGCGGATATGGGCAATCACGTTATCTGCGTGGACAACGACGCGGCCAAGATCTCCCGGCTGCAAAACCACGAGATCCCCATCTATGAACCGGGGCTGCAGGAACTGGTGGCCTCAAACAGTGCCGCTGGCCGGCTGAGTTTCACCACCGACATCGCCGGGGCTGTGGCGGCCTCAAGCGTGATCTTCATAGCCGTGGGCACACCGCCGGATCAGGACGGTTCAGCCGATCTGCAATACGTTTTGGCTGTGGCGCGGGACATCGCCCGCAGCATGGCGGAATACAAGATCGTGGTCAACAAATCCACGGTCCCGGTGGGCACCGCCGACCTCGTGGCCAACACCATCAGGGAAGTTCAGGCCCAGCGCGAGGTGGAAATCCCCTTCGCGGTGGTCTCCAATCCAGAATTTCTGAAGGAAGGCGCCGCCATCGCCGATTTCATGGGTCCGGACCGCGTGGTGATAGGCGCCGACGACCCCCAAGCCGGGGAAGTGCTGCGTGAACTCTATCTGCCCTTCAACCGCACGCACGAACGCATCATCATCATGAGCGTCCGCTCCGCGGAAATGACCAAATACGCTGCCAATGCCATGCTGGCCACCAAGATATCCTTCATGAACGAACTCGCCCGCCTCTGCGAGGCCCTCGGAGCCGACATCGGCGAGGTGCGCAACGGCATCGGTTCCGACAGCCGCATTGGTTACAAGTTCATCTATCCCGGCGTGGGCTACGGCGGTTCCTGCTTTCCCAAGGATGTTCGCGCTCTCATCCAGATGCACCGCCAGGCAGGGCTTCAGCCCCTCATCGCCGAGGCTGTGGAAGAGATCAACCGGGGGCAGAAACTAGTTCTGGTGCACAAGATCAAGCGCATGTTCGGCGAAAACCTGGCCGGAAAGACCTTCGCCCTCTGGGGTCTGGCTTTCAAACCCAAAACCGACGACATGCGCGAAGCTCCAGCCGTGGTGATCATCAACGCCCTCATCGAAGCCGGGGCGAGGGTCCGGGCTTACGATCCCGCCGCCATGGAAGAGGCCAGGCGCATCTTCGGCGATCGCGATGGCCTCAGCTTTGGCCAGGACCAGTATTCCATTCTGGAAGGCGCCGACGCCCTCATCCTGGTCACCGAATGGCACCAGTTCCGCTACCCGGATCTTGAACAGGTGAAACAAGCCCTCAGAAACCCCGTCCTCTTCGACGGCCGCAACCAGTTCGAACCCTCTCACCTGCGCGAACAGGGCATCACCTACATCTCCATCGGACGCGAATAAGCTTGACTCCGGACCGTTTCCAGGCCTCCGCTGCTGCGGGGGCCATTTTTTTGCTCTCTTTCAAACCGGGTGGGGGTTAGGGGGATCAGCCCCGCAGGGGCAACACTCCAAGCCTGGCAGAGATTTGTGCCGCCTCCGGGGGGCTAGTTTGCACATTTGGACGCCAAACCCAGGGTTCCGCTGCGCTTCACTCTGGGCTAAGTTGTTATACAAATTCCATGTTGACAAATCATATATGTTGCTTATTTTGTCTCCAGAATCTAAATTCTGGAGGCGAGATGCCACGACCAAAAGACCAATCGTTGCAGGAGGTATTCCTGAAAGCGGAGCAG
>Ga0265295_1000352_pt1 | contig 93934 bp, 79 predicted proteins | sample Munlansysbiofilm_FD_192503 | JGI IMG/M metagenome (GOLD analysis project Ga0265295, IMG submission 192503) | Leachate microbial communities from a municipal landfill in Southern Ontario, Canada - Methane capture system biofilm | ecosystem: Engineered > Solid waste > Landfill > Unclassified ... | reverse complement strand
GTGATACGACAATGGCTACCCCAGCACGGCACAGCGCGGGGATCTGGAAGCACAGTGATTTGCCCCCACCCGTCTGCATCAGGACAAAGGCATTATTTCCCTCCACCACTCGATCCACAATGGTTTGCTGCAACGGGCGAAACTCCCGATAGCCAAAAATAGAATGCAGAATATCCAGGGGTGCAACGGACACAACAACCTCGCAAAAAGAACTAAAGGGGGAAGAAATTCAGGGCTTTGGATAAATATCGATACATGCTTAACAAAAACGTGATGAAAAACATTGCGCCAGTGTAACCCAGTTCACCCCGGATGTCGCGTCGGCTTTAGAAATATACGTAGAGCGCATGCATGAATATTTATAGAGAGTTGCGCGGGGTGCACCAGAATTAACGGTTAGGGGCCGCCTTTAGGGGTGGAGGCAATTCACGAATTGCCTCTACACAATCGGCGAGTGTTGAGTGTATCGGCAAGTTTGATCAGGGATGGTGTGGCATGCCGCCCGGTGAGAACCAAGATAAGGGATGCCGGGGTGCGGTGTAGCAGTTCAGCCACTTCATTTTCATCCAGTAGGCCATGGGCCACGGCACCGCAAATTTCATCGAGGATGATCAGATCATAGTTACCACTGCAGATATACTCGACAGCGCGGGTCAGACCTTGTGCGACGGCCTGTTGATGGACAGGATAGCTGGGATGTTCTGGTTTGGGGATGAAATCGAGGCCGCATTGCTCGGTCGGGACGCCGAGTTGACTTAGCGCCGCTAGTTCGCCGACGGAAGTAGCGCTTTTCATGAATTGAAGAATTCGCACCCGCTGGCCATGCCCGACAGCGCGTAGCGCCATGCCGAAGGCAACGGTGGATTTCCCCTTGCCGTTACCGGCGAAGATCAGGATGTTTTTGTACGCTTTGGTCTCCGTCGCCGTGGCGGCAAGAGCATTGCCTGGAGGTTCTGTTTCCACTTTTGCTTCCGCCTCAATCTCCACCGGCGAAGTTAATCGATGTTGAAACCAGTCCAGGCGTTGGTGCATCTGCACCACTTCACCGATTATGATCACTGCCGGACTGGTAATGCGCTGGAGTTTCACTTGTTCGGCAGCGTCCACCAAGGTGGAGATTAAGGTGCGTTGCTGCGGTGTTGATGCATGACTGACCACAGCCACAGGCGTGGTGGAAGCGCGGCCATGCGCGATGAGCTGTTGGCAGATGGTGGCGATGCCGGTCAGCCCCATGTAAAACACCAAGGTCCCGCGTCCACGCCCCATAGCAGGCCAGTCAATATCGCGCTGCGGATCTTTGCGCGTGTTGAGGTGGCCGGTAATCAGGGTGACACTGGTGGTGAAATCGCGGTGGGTCAGGGGAATCCCCGCGTAGGCTCCGGCGGCAAAGCCAGCGGTGACCCCGGGCACCACCTCAAATGGCACACCTGCATCGACCAGAGCGTCAACTTCCTCGCCGCCGCGTCCAAACACAAACGGATCGCCGCCCTTGAGGCGCACCACCACCTTATTTTGGCGTGCTTTTGCCACCAACAGCGCGTTGATCTGCTCCTGCGGTAGCGCATGATGCCCCATGTTCTTGCCCACGTAGATACGTTCGGCCGCCTTGGGGACTTCATCCAGCAGGGCCGGATTACACAGGCGATCGTAGAGCACCACTTCTGCGCGTTGTAGGCAGCGTTTGCCTTTCACTGTTATCAGGCCGCTGTCACCGGGGCCGGCACCGACCAGATAAACCATGGCCTTTTTATTCACGTTATTTCTCCCCGTCAGATATCTAGCATAGCGGTTTAAGTGGTTGTGCCAAGGTCAGGAGCGTGCTGTCATCAGACTGTCTAGCGCTCGATCCAGATGATCGAAGTAAATTTTGAGAATCGCCTTGTTCCACCCTAACGCGTTACTGCACCTAGTCTGCGGCGCTTGTAGAATGTTTTTCCAGCTATTTTCTTTGGCGCCAAGTACATCGTTCATGAGGTGATTTTCGCCTACGAGCATCAGGGGCACAAAGTTTACCGCTTGCGGTTTTCGCCTCCTGAGCACCTCAAGACCCGCGCTCCCCGGTGTGCCCTCAATGCTGGCCACCACTAAGTGAGGGAAGTGCGCTTCTATGGCGGCGACGAACGCTTTGAGTTGTCTGCTGCACTCTGAGTGTTTGGTGTTACCGTGGGCGACGATCACCGTGGCCGCAGTGGGGTCAATATCTAGAGCCAGCGCGGTGATGGTTGCCTCAATGTCGGTGGCGCTGGTGAGCAGGGCTCCCCCGTAGGCTACCTGCAAGCCAGTGGTGTCGATGGCGAGTACAGCGCGATGTTCTTGGCCGGGAACTACATACATACTCTGAAACACGATGCGCTGGAACCCACGTGAACGCAGCTCAGCCACCACTTCGGCAACAGTACGGGTGATGATGCCGCGACGCTTGAGTTTGTCAATGATGAAGCTGGAAGTAAAGGCCCACTGCAGCTCATGCTCTGGATAGCGTTGGCGCGCCTGGGCATCAATAAAATCAAACACCTTGCGGGCTGAGTCCATCGAGGTGCCGAAAGCCACCAAAACGATGGCGGGGAGTTGATGGCAGGGTGGTAGGATTGGCTTGAGGTTCGGAGGGTTTATGTACACAGGAGCGTTCATGCCAGCCCTCCAGGGTGCAGAACCAGCAAGGCAGCGATGATGGTGATCAACTCGGCTAACTCGCAGGTGGCGCCGAGGGTGTCGCCAGTGAATCCGCCAATTTTATTCCGGCAATAGCGCCCAAACAGCAGTGTAGTGAGTAGCACCGTGGCGGCAATGATTAAGCCATGGAAGTGGAGTAACAGCGCCGCGCTGAATAGCAGCAACAGCGCTGCACCCCAAGCGTGGCGCGGGTGAGCCTGCTGTCGCGTCAGCTCGGCCAGCCCGCCGGGGCGCGCGTAAGGCAGAGTGACCAGCGGTAGCACCATGGCGGCGCGTCCGGCCAGAGGGACGAGAATTATTACCGCCCAGCGGGCTTCGCCCGTCAGAGAAGCGAGGGCGGCAAACTTGAGGAGCAGCAGGCTCGCGATGCTCAGCGCACCCATCGCTCCGATACGGCTATCTTGCATGATGCTCAGCATGGTGTCTCGGGCGCGCGAGCTCATGAACGCATCGGCGCTGTCGGCTACGCCATCAAGGTGCAATCCGCCACTGACGCCAATCAGTGCCACCACCAGTAACGCGCTTGGAAGCAGAGTGCCCGGCAGGAGCGCGCACAACACCCAATCAAGGAGCGCCATGCCGATGCCGATGAGCAAACCGACCAGCGCATACCAGTTGAGGCTGCGAGACAAATCGACTTCATCCCCACACCAAGCGGAGGGTACACGCACAATGGTGAGAAAGCTCAGGGCGGCAAAAAACGGTTTCACCGGGCGGAACTTTCCGTGCCCGCCTGTTTTGGGGAGCAGGTATGTTTGGGGTTGTTAGCTTGAGTTACGGCGGCTTCTTCAAACGTGGCCACCTCCGTGAGGATGGCTACCGCGGCGTCCACCAGATTCATGGCCAGCGCTGCCCCGGTCCCTTCACCGAGGCGCAAGTGCAGATCGAGCAGCGGGCTCTTGCCCAAGTGTTTCAGCGCGATGCGGTGCCCCGGTTCGGCGCTGTGGTGCCCAGCAATCATATAGTCGCGGCTGGCAGGGGACAGATTGGCGGCGAGCATGGCCCCAGCGGTAGAGATGATGCCGTCGAGCACCACGGGTTTCCGCTGTGCGGCGGCGCCGAGGATCAACCCTGCGATGGCGCCGATTTCAAAGCCGCCCACCTTGGCCAGCACGTCGATACCGTCATCAGGATCTGGGCGGTTCAGCTTCAGCGCTTTGTCAAGAATAGTGATTTTGGCCTGTAATGCTGCATCATCGAGACCAGTCCCCCGCCCAGTGACGGTAGCAATATCACAGCGACACAGGCAGGCAATAATAGCGCTGGAAGGGCTGGTATTCCCAATCCCCATGTCGCCGGTGGCGTAGAGATCGGTGTTGGGGGCCAAAAGATTTGCAACCTCGATTCCAACTTCGAGGCTACGACAAGCTTGCGCCCGGCTCATGGCTGGCCCGCGCGAGAAATCCGCCGTTCCCGCAGCGATCTTGCGCTCAAGCAAGGTAGTGTTTGGGTATAGTGGCGTCAGATCACCGGCGACCCCGACATCAACCACTATGAGCTTGGCTTCGACCAGCCGCGCCAGGGCATTGATGCCGGCTTTCCCCTGCAGGAAATTGCGCACCATTTCCACAGTTACGGCCTGAGGGAATTTGCTGACACCAGCTGCGACAATACCGTGATCCCCAGCCATGACGGCGATAGCTTTACGCCGCACGGATGGCGTGATGCTCCCAGTGATGCCGGCCAGGTCTTCGGCTACATCCAGTAGCTGGCCCAGGGCTCGATGGGGGGTAGCCAGCTGGTCAAGGCGGGTGCGTGCCTGCAGGCGTACGTCCGCGGCGGCCGGACAGATGGCAGTCAGGGTTTGCGCGAGGAGGGAGTGCTGTTCAATCTTCACAGGGGAGTTCCTTTACGGTTGTTTAAGCAATAGAGGCAGGCCAGAAACCATGAATACCGCTTCGTCAGCGTGCGTGGCCAAGGTCTGATTGCAGCGCCCCACCAAATCGCGGTAGCGGCGCGACAGGGCATTTGGCGGAACAATGCCCATTCCCAGTTCATTGGAGACGAAGATGACGGTGCGCTCAGCGCTACGGGCGGCTTCAATTACATAGCGGGTAGTGGCATTCATCCAGGCTTCGTCAAGCTCTTCTTGGCGCGAATCGGCCGCATACATCAGGTTGTTGATCCATAGTGTCACGCAGTCAACCAGCACCACAGCGCTGTTGTGGGTTGCGTTCAGGGCCCCACACAGATCCACAGGCTCCTCGATGGTATGCCATCCCTGTCCGGCACGTTGTTGCTGATGTAGGGCAATGCGCGCCTCCATCTCGGAATCAAGGATCGGACAGGTTGCGATGTAACTGCGCGGGCCGGGGAGTGCCAACGCACGCTGTTCCGCGTAACGGCTTTTGCCGCTGCGCGCACCACCGCTGATATACAGGAGGTGCTGAGGAAGACGCTGAAGAGGCCTCAGAGAATCAGGTATCATGATTGTACAATCCGGTCAAAACAGCACGGTCTGCTTCTAGCTGCAAGGTAGCGAAACTGCCTCGTTCGAAGGTGAATTTCAGGTGATCTTGTAAGGGCCAACCCAGCAGAGCACAGAGGAGGCTCTGGAGCATCCCGCCATGGCTGACAATGGCAAGGTGGCCGCAGTCTTCGGCGTGGATAGCCGCCACAACGGCATTTACGCGCTGGTGAAACTCAGGCAATGCTTCCCCGCCGGGAAAACAGAAGGTGTCGGCAAACGCGGCCCATTGATCAACACGATGTGGGTCTTGGTGCTGAATTTGCGCAAACGTTAGCCCTTCCCACTGGCCGAAATCAATTTCGTGCAGGCGTATATCAATGGTAACGGGGCATTCCAGACGCTGGCTCAGAGGTTGAGCAGTCTGGCGCGCACGCTGTGCGGGGCTACACCACAAACGTTCAATGGGTTGAGTATTGCGACCAGTCAAGTGCTGTGTCAGCTGCTGTGCCCGCTCAACTCCAGCGTCACTGAGGGGAACATCACGGTGTCCAATGTAGCGACCACTCCATGCGTCAGCAATGGCGGCATGTCGGATCAGGGTTATTTGCTTTTTCATGGGAGTTGCGCTCGCGCCTGGGCAAAGAATAAAAAATCCCCGTAACCACAAAAGGGTTGCGGGGATTGCGTATTTAATCCTCGTTAAGGTTCTTCCGCCTTGTTCCGCGAAGACGGGGAGAACTAGCGAATCGGGCATGTGTCTGACTGCCGTCGCCAGGAAGGCGACGGACACAGTGGCGGGTCCGTGACGGATTTGCACCGTCTTCCATGCTCTCGATTATATGATGATACGCTGCAGACATTAGCAAAAAACTGCTAGGGTGTCACCAGAATATCTGCTGGTGCAGCGGTGGTTATTTGTTCAGAGCTAGCGTTTCGTGCTGTTACTGCTGGCGCTGAGCAACAGACCGACTATCCCACCCAGAATAGCCCCTGACCAGGGACTGGACGTTGCACCTCAGGTGTTGCCGGCGCATTGTCCCATGTACCCGATCCCTCCACCGATGAGAACTCCTAGCAGGGTTATAAGCACCATTTTAGTGTATTTTTTATTCATCTAGCTATCCTTTAGGTAGGCGCTGCCTGTAGCAGCGTATGTTGTATATGGAATTGCATATAGATTTGTATACTACCCGATTTGTGTGCTTGGGTAAAGAGCGCTCAATTAATATGACAAAAACAGTTATAAATTGATCCAGATCATGTTTTTCATGGATGAAAGGCATTATTCTCACCTCAACAGTATGGCTTTTATACGAACATAAATTATCCAACCAACACATACACGCACCGAGTCAATACCTAGGAGGATGGCATGAAATTGAAACAGAATATAGGTGAACAGGCGATTCAGGATGTATTAACCACCCATCCGCAGATTGGAGAAATTCTGCAGCAGTTTGATATTGGCTGCATCAGTTGTGGGGTGGGAATCTGCCAGTTGCAGGATGTAGTCAGCATCCATAGTCTTGGCGCTGAGGCCGAGCAACAGATTGAAACGCAAATCAACGCTTACCTCGAAAATGGTGGCACGGTAATCAAATAGAACAAGCGAATGCTTTTTAAATTAAATAAGGAGATAGATATGAGCACATTAGCCTGCGGATGTCCCGGAACCATGGTACGCACCTTAAAGATGGCAGATAAAGTAGAAACAGATAACCATACAGCTGCGGGGGACAAACTTGAATCCCAACTGCGCCAATGGCCCACTCAGTTACATCTGGTTCCGCCGCACGCGCCCTACTTGAAGGATGCGCACCTACTATTGGCCGCAGACTGCACTCCGTTTGCGTATGCAGATTTCCACCGTGATTTCATCAAAGGACGGGTGATTGTGAATGCATGTCCGAAGCTCGACGATACCAGCACATATCTGGAAAAACTGACTCAAATCATCCAACAAAATGATATCAAGAGCGTAACAGTCACCATCATGGAAGTGCCATGCTGTCGCGGCATGGCGCTGTTTGCCCAAAAGGCGATTGAGCAGTCAGGCAAAGATATTCCACTGGAGATTGTAACCATCGGCATCAACGGTGAAAGGAAGGGTGCATGAAGACCGCCACGAAGACCAATATAACCAAGGTACTCATAGAAGAACATCAGCTTATCCTGCGCATGATTGCGCTGCTTGAAGCCAATGCCCAGCGCGCAGAACGTGCGGAATTTCAAGATTGGGATTTCTTTGCCACGGCGATAAACTTCATACGTAACTTTGCCGATCGATTCCATCACGCCAAAGAAGAGGATGTGCTGTTCGCCGCCCTGGTACATAACGGCATGCCGGAAAAACGTTCTCCTATCGAAGCGATGCATATTGAACATGAACAGGGACGTGAGCATGTGCGTGGCATGGAAACAGCGCTCACCCATATACAGGCGGGAAAGACTGATCAAATTCCTACCTTGGTGAGTCATGCCAGAGGCTATGCTACGTTGTTGCGTCAGCATATCGAAAAAGAAGATACCATCCTCTATCCTTTGGCGGAGCGCGTATTGCCTGAAAGTGCGCGTCCTGATATTACCCAAGGTTACGCACATGCTGAAGCTGAAGCGCTGCAGGTGGAACAAAAATACCGCAGCCTGGTGGAAGATTTCGAGCGTAGGTATGGGGTATAATTGCAGGACTTCTCTCTATATAAGGGAGGAAGTTGGAAGGGCAATTCATGAATTGCCCCTACCGTAGCCCGAAATGGGTTGGGGGGAAGTCTTGGTTTTTATCTTGATTTTGACTTATATTTAGGTTTTGGTCTTATAGGATGCTGAAGCAAGCCCGAAGACAACGAACAACCATTTTTTACAGGAGACTACATATGAGTGAAATAGAGAGCAAGTTAACCGTGGATGGAGCGCAAGCGTATAACTTGGCGCAGATGACTGAATATCAGGAAGGGGCGGTGGTGAGCCGCACTTTGCTGAAGAATGCTAGCGGCACCTTGACCGTATTTAGCTTTGATGCGGGACAATCTCTGTCTGAGCACACGGTGCCATTCAATGCGTTTGTTCAGGTGTTGGATGGTGAAGGGGAGATCACGATCGATGGGAAGAAGAGTGTGGTAAAACCAGGTGAAATTATTCTTATGCCTGGTGGCTTGCCCCACAGTGTACATGCGACGCAACGCTTTAAGATGTTGTTGATCATGTTCCGCACCAAGGTTACTGAAGGGTAAATTTTTTGAGAATGTAGTTTACCCGCGCTTGCGCGCTCTCGTGTTTGCGTTTTAACCCCTCAATATTACGCAGACGCGGGAGCAGCCCGTGCCCGTTGGCGATCTGGATGGCAAGGCCAGGGCGCGCGTTAAGTTCGAGGAGTAGCGGGTTGTTGGTGCCATCCAGCACGATGTCTGCACCTATATATCCTAACCCGGTCATGTCATAGCAACGCGCAGCCAGCAAGAGGATCTCGTCCCAGCGTGGGATGCTGATATGTTCCAGGGTGCTGCCAGTATCTGGGTGGGTAAACATCGGTATAGAGAATTGCACGGCTTTTAATGACGTGCCGCTGCATATATCCAGCCCCACCCCAATGGCGCCTTGATGCAGGTTGGCCTTCCCATTGGAGATGCGGGTGGCCAGGCGCAACATCGCCATGACTGGATAGCCCTGAAATACCACAATGCGGATGTCGGGAACCCCCTGATAGGAGTAGTTGCGGAAAAGGTCGGAAAACTCGATCAGTTCTTCAATGATAGCGACGTCGGGTGTTCCTGCCAGTGAGTACAGCCCGGCCAGAATGTTAGAGATATGGCGTTTGATATGGTCAATTCCAAGGGAGGCACCGGAGGTGGTGATAAACTTTCCATCCTCCCGCGAAACAATAACCAGAATCCCTTTGCCGCCGGAGCCTTTTGCAGGCTTGATCGCAAACCCACTCAAATTGTGTAGGCGCTGTTCAATAGTCCGCAGGCGGTGCTGTTCTCGGACGACAAAATGCAGCTTCGGTGCTGGGATGCCGTAGCGCTGTGCGAGCTTTTTGGTTTTGAGTTTATCATCAACCAATGGGTAGAGCTTGCGCTGGTTATATCGCGCGATATAGTTGATATTGCGGGCGTTCATGCCCAAAATACCTAGCTCACGCAACCTACGTATGCTGGTACACCACATTAGAGCCTCAGCTTCAGACGCAGTGCGCGAAACCGCCGCAGTTCTGTGAGTTTGTAGCCGGTGTAGCTCCCCATCCCCATGATCAGAGCGAGGATGATGAGATTGATTTCGGGGAAATTAAAGCTCAAGTGAGCTGCCAGTGGCCAGCTCATGAGCATGAAGGCGCAGACGGCAACAAAGAGACTGCCTCCACCCTGAAGCAATACTTCTCGCGGCCCCTCGTCTTCCCACAGAATAGACATACGTTCGATTGTCCAAGCGATAATGATGACCGGAAAAAAGGTTACGCTCATGCGGGCGTTAACCCCGATCTGATAGCCGAACAGACTCGATATTACGATAATCACCAGCACCAGAACCACTATAGTGGAGATGCGCGCCACCAGCAGAAGGTTGAAGTGTGACAGATAACTGCGCAACAGCAGCCCGAAGGCTACAATGGCAACAAAACTGATTAATCCAGGCAATAACGAAGTTTGTAGAAATGAAAGGGCAATCAGGATCGGCATGAAAGTACCTGAGGTACGGATCCCGATGATGATGCTCATAAACACCACAGCCAGAGCGCCCAGCGGGAGTAACAGCATAACTTTGAGCATATTTTGCTCTTCAACAGGCAGTTTGTGCATATCGAAAAAGACGAAGTGCTCGGGTGGGGCGGTGGTTAGAGCCAGCTGCTTAGCGGAGATGGTTTGAGCGCTGATACCAAAGGTGACTCTGGAGTTGCGTCCGCCAACCACATCAAGGATCGACGTGCCACCATGGTCCCATAGAAAGAAATTATCTGGGCGTCCATGCTGACCTGTGGTCGGATCGAGCATGATCCAGCTCTCTGTCGCATATATTTCGAGCATGGGTTCGAGTTCAAGGTTATGCCGATTCTCTTCTAGATACAGGCCATGGACAATGCGGGTCGGGATGCCAGCGTAGTGAAGGAGTTTTTCCAGCAACGGCACCGGCGGGGTTTGTGACAGCAACAGGGCGATATTCTGCGACTTTTCATTGGCATTGATTTGCTTGATAAGTTCACGGCACATGCTCAGGCGCGAGTCAGACTGTGAGTGGGCCTGTGCCAGCACTTGACGCGCGGCTATTCCCTGTGATTCTTCCCAGAATATTTCCACCATAGGGTCGGGTGGAGCCAGATTTACGTTGTTAGCCTCGGGGTCTTTTCTTACCAAAAGTTTGTAGTACAGGGTTTGTGGCCCGATGGCGCTGCGTACCGACCATACGGCGCGCCGATTGCCCTCAATATCCAATACCGAAAAGCCATACCCCGGAGATGCCGTTTGTTCATTGAATGTTCTATATCCCGGGACGGAGTGGGGGATATCCAGACTTACCTCAACTGGGTTGCCGTTGGCGATGAAGGCTACCCGTGCCTCAACCAGCCACACCGCCACCTGTTTACCTGGCAGCAGGGGGATTTCGGTTTGAATATGGCGTAGCCATGTCAAGCCGATTCCGCTGATAAATAGGAAAAAAATCAGGGTGTAGAACAGAGCACGGGGCATTTTGGGGGCCTGGGTAGTGGTGAAAGGTTCAAGGTGACGACGGAATAGGAGTCGAAATATATTTTTTGCTTATATCAACCGTCATAGAGTCCATGAGGATATTACGCCCGATCAGAACCGGGAATTCCATGTGGGATCGATCCGTCAGGGTAAACTCGGCAGTACGCATGGTGTTGCCTAGGGTTACAAGCAGTTCCACCACGGGGCGGCGGTCTTTCTCTTCCTCACTTATCGACTGGATAATGCGGACCTTACGCACCACTTTGCGCTCGAGCTCAGTTTTCTCCCCATTTTCCGGGTTCTGGATGAAAAATCGCACCCACGGATCACCGTTACGCTCGAAGGTTTCAATTTTACGCGCATCGATGGAAGAAGTGGCTGCACCGGTGTCGATTCGAGCGGGAAGTATAATTCCCGGCGGGGAGATGTATACCTTTTCCACTGCGCCAATTACCTGTTTGCCTACCGGTCTGGCGGTTGTGTCATTGGTGGAAGCAGGCTTGGGGTGTGAGACCACCACCCGGCTGCGTGCATCATTGAATTGTACCAGAGCGGGCTCTTTGTTCTGGCGCAATTCGTCAAGCGCACGTTGCAGTGCCCGCAGTTCTTTTTCCTGGGTTTCTACCCGTTCTTGCAGATTTAACACATTAATATTCTGACCTTCGAGCAGGACACTGTGCATATCCTCGATCTGGCTGGTGAGTTGTTGCAGTTGGTTGAGCTGGCGTTCTTCGCGCTCCATCAAGGTATCGAAGCGCTCACCGTCAGCCTGTGTGGCGACGACAAAGTGAGATCTGCACCCAGAACTGAGCATAAGCAGAACAACGCCTGTAGTGACAACCAGGATCTGCAACAATCGTTTCATTTTATTCCACTCCCTGCCAGCCACCACCGATGGCTTTGTAAACCTTGGTCAGATTCGCCCCTACTTCCCCTTTGCTCTGATTTAGTTCATCCTCTATCTGGAACAGCGCGCGCTGGGCATCCAGCACAATGTAAAAATCCACCAGGCCAGCATTGTAGCGGTCAAGGGCAAGCCATTCAGTGCGTTGCGCCGCGGCTACCGCTTTGGCCAGATGTTCTTGGTGTATCTGTTCCTTAGCGTAGGAGGTGAGGGCGTTTTCAATCTCCTGATGCGCTTTTAGCACACTCCAGTTGTATTGTGCCAGCGCCTCGGCATATTTTTCTTCCTGCATTTCAATGTTTAAGCGCAGTGCTCCACCCTGAAAAATGTTCCAGGTTATGCCAGGGCCTATCTCCCAGAACCGGCTGGCGGGGTCAAAAAAGTCGCTGCCGGAGTGAATCGCTTCAAGGCCAATGGTGCCGAGCAGGCGCAGTTTGGGGTAGAGCTCGGCGGTGGCAACACCGATGCGGGCGCTCTGAGCTGCAAGGGCACGCTCGGCTCGCCGAATATCAGGGCGGCGGCGCATGGCTTCCGCGGGGATGCCAATGGCGATCCGGGGGGGCGCTGTGGGGATATCTCCCATGGAGGCAAACTCTTCTCGGAGTGTTCCGGGAGTCTGGCCCAGCAGTACGCTCAGATTGTTTTCCGTCATGCGGATAGCTGCTTCCAGCCGCGAGATCTGTGCGCGACTTTGCTCCAGATTGCGCAGGGATTGCTGCAGCGCCAGCTCATCAATCAAGCCAGCTTTGAAGCGTGAATTGTTAAGGTCATAGGTTTTCTTCTGTGTCTCTATGTTTTTCTGCGCCACCTGGAGGCGCTGCTGGTAAGTTCTGAGCTCAATATAGTTCAGCGCGACTTCTGCAGTGAGGCTGGTGAGTACCCCATGCATGTCCGCCGTGCTCACCTCCAGCTCGGCTTGTGCTGCTTCTACCGAGCGCCGGATTCCACCAAACAGATCGAGCTCCCAGGATGCATTCAGCTCAGATATGTACCAGTCGTATTCTTGTCCGGCGGTATAGTCGCCGAGGTTTTCACTATCACGCAGGCGCTGCATATATCCTTGGGCGCTCAAGGTGGGGAAGTGATCCGCGCGGCTGATCCCACGACTGATTCGTGCCTGCTGCAGACGTGAGAACGCGGTCTTCAGCTCAAGGTTTTCACGGATGGCGCGCTGTTGCAATGCGCTCAACAAGGGATCTTCGAAGATATCCCACCAGGTAGCAAGTTGGCTCTCCTGCAGGGTGGTCGCCTCAAGCCCTTTTTCCATCTGGGCATACCAGTCTTCTTGTGCTGCTGGTTCCACATTGGAGTAGTTTGGCCCTACGGCGCATCCACTCAGAAGTATAACCGCAAGGGCGAGATTGCACCAGCGTGCCACCCCTTTAAAGTGGGGTGGGGTCAGAAATAATCTTTTATTTGTCAGCATAGTAATAAGTACCTTCTAGTCAGTAAGTGCTTTGTTGTCCAAGCGTTCGCGGCGGCGTTGTTTCCACGCCGTAGATTTATCCCGCAGGCTTTGGAACAAATAGAACAGTACCGGAATAATAAACAGGGCTATGGTTGACGCGGCAATCATACCAGAGAATACCACGATTCCAATATGGCGACGGCTGGCGGCCCCGGCGCCAATGGCCCATACCAGTGGTGCGACCCCGAGGATGAAGGTGAAGGCGGTCATGAGTACCGCACGGAAACGCACCCTGGCGCCATCAATAGCGGCATCCCGGGTACGCGCCCCTTCTACTTTGCGATCGCGGGAAAATTCGACGATCAGAATGGCGTTCTTAGCGGCCAGCCCGACCAGCAGCACCATGCCTATCTGTGCATAGATGGACAGGGGGATTCCGGTTATCCACAGCCCCACTAAAGCACCTAGGGTCGCAATGGTGACCGAGAGGACAATGGTCAGAGGTAGGTTCCAGCTTTCATATTGTGCCACCAGAAACAGGTAGGCAAAGATAAGTGCCAACGCGAAAAGATACCCCACCGTGCCGCTGGCTTTCTGTTCTTGCAGCGACATGGTGGACCACTCAAAGGAGTATCCGGGTGGGAGATGTTCAGCCGCTAGCTCCTCCATGATTTCCATAGCCTGGCCCGAAGAGTACCCCGGTGCGGCCTGTCCGTTTATGCTGAGACTGGTGAACTGGTTGTAGCGGTTAATTACTCTGGCGCCGAGGATGGTAGAGATATTCAGCAGGTTCTCTACCGGAATCTCCTTGCCGGAGTTGTTGGTGACATATAAATCGCGGATGTCATCCGGATTTTTGCGAAAATTCTCTTTGGCACGTACTTTTACCTGATACGTGCGCCCGTAGAGGTTGAAGTCGTTGACGTACTGTGACCCCAGTTGCTGGTTAAGGGTGGCAAACAAGTTACTTGTAGATACCCCCAATTCCTCCATGCGGGTTCGCTCCAGATCCAGCCATAGTTGTGGCGTATCGGCGCTATAGGTGGTGTATACCATGCTCAGCGCCGGATGCTGGTTCGCTGCCATCACCAGTCCGAGGCCGACCGCTGCAAGTTCACTGGGCGGTTGGTCTTCGAGAGCCTGCAGGCGGAAGTCGAAGCCGCCGGTTACTCCAAGCCCCTGGATGGGTGGGGGAATAAAAGCACGGATGCTGGCGGTAGAAATTCCGTTTAATTCCTGCATCGCTTTTTGTACCAGGGCGTCGATGCTCAGATCCGGGCTGGTACGCTCATCCCAAGGAGTAAGATCGGCGATGATAAAGCCTACGTTTTCGGCGTTTCCGCTCAAGAGGCTGAAGCCGTCAATGGCGATAACCCTCTCTATCCCCTCAATTTCCAGGATTCGTCTAGTGGCCTCTGCGTTCACCTCACTGAGTCGCTCCAGTGTAGCTCCTTCGGGGAGTTGTACATCAACCAGAAACGCCCCTTTATCTTCCTGCGGGAGGAAGCTGGTCGGAATTTGTCCGGATAAAATCCATGCTCCTGCGCTCATCAGCAGGAAGAGGACCACCCCCACTGCCGTCTTGCGGATGAGCCAGCCCACAATCCCAACGTAGGTATTGCGGGAAAAATTCATGAATGTATTGAACCAAGCCAGGGGGCCGCGTTTACGTGGCTGAGCCTTTTTAAGGATAACCGAGCACATGGCCGGACTCAAAGTTAGAGCACACAGTGAAGAGATCAGGACCGAGATGCATAAGGTAACGCCAAACTGCTTGTACAGTAGGCCAGTAATGCCGGGCATAAATGCAATAGGAACAAATATGGCCAACAACACCAGAGTGGTGGCAATAATAGGGCCGGTAACCTGAGACATGGCCTTGATTGTGGCTTCTTTGGGTTCTAAGTCTTCCTCTTCCATGATGCGGTAGACGTTTTCTACTACTACAATGGCATCGTCTACCACCAGTCCAATGGCAAGAATAAGGGCGAACAGGGTAATGGTATTGATGTTGAAGCCTAGAACTAGCAGCATCGCAAAGGTGCCGATAATAGAGACCGGAATTGCAGCGGCAGGTATTAGAGTTGCGCGGATGTTCTGCAGAAAAATGTAAATAACCAGAACCACTAGGAGGAACGTCATTCCCAGAGTAAAGCTGATCTCTTTGATGGCCTCCTTCACATAGTTGGTGGTGTCATACGGAATGACGTAGGTCATGTCATCAGGCATGGTTTTTTTCTGTTCCTTGAGGACCTCGTTTACCCGTACCATGGTCGCGACCGCATTGGCGCTTGAAGAACGGTACAGTGCGATACTTATCGCTTCACGGTTGTCGAGGTTGCCTCCGGAGCTGTAGCTTTTGCTGCCCAACTCCACTTCAGCCACATCTTTTACCCGCACCATTCCCCCTCGGTCATTGGTGCGAACGATGATCTCGTTGAACTCTTCTACCGAGTCCAGGCGACCTTTGGCATTCAGGGTGTACTGTATCTGCTGGCCGGGGACGCTGGGTGCGGTACCCACTGAACCTAGGGTGGCTTGAATGTTCTGCTGGCGGATGGCGGCGATAACCTCGTCCGTGCTCATGCCGAGCGCCGAGAGTTTATCGGGATCCATCCAAATCCGCATGCTGTATTCGAACTCACCGAACACAAACACATCGCTGACCCCATCAATGCGCTGCAGGGTGTCTTTTATGGTACGGCTGATGTAGTTGCTCAGAAATAGGCGGTCATGGGTTTTCCCCGGCGAATAGAAACTGACCACCCCAAGCATGTCTGAGGAACGACGGCGCACCGAGATCCCCTGATTTACCACTTCCGGTGGCAGTTGCGATTCCGCCAACTGGAGCCGGTTCTGGACGTTGACTTGGTCGATGTCCGGGTCTGAGTCTATATCGAAAGTGATCTCAAGGGAGTAGGTACCATTGTTGGTGGAGTCCGAGTTCATGTACAACATGTCCTCGACCCCGTTCATCTCCTGTTCGATGGGGGCGGCGATGGTATCTTTAATTACCTGGGCACTGGCACCGGGGTAGACGGCGCTGATCCGGACTACAGGCGGGGTGATGGAAGGATACTCTGCTACGGGCAGAGAGGTCAGGGCTATCCCGCCGGCTAAGGTGATGACAACGGCGATAACCACTGCCAGGCGCGGGCGTTCAATAAATATCTTTGAAAACATATGCTAATTATCCTTATTTTCCTTGAGCTGAATGTTTACCTCGGCACCAGGGATTACTTTCTGGATTCCTTCATAAACAACCAGTTCACCCTCGGTCAGGCCAGAAACAACAAATAGATTCCGTCCGCTGGTTTTTCCCGCTTGAATCTTGCGTTTTTCAATCTTTGAGTTGTTATCCACAACCAGCACAAAGGCACCATCTCTGTCGCGCTGCAGCGCCCCCTGCGGAATAGAAATTTGCATCATAGGGGTGGCAGGGGTGATGAAAACATTGACGTATGCGCCAGGGAACAGATGCCCCTGTGGGTTGTCAAAGATTGACCAGATGGCGAGGGTACCAGTACTTGAATCCATTTTGTTATCGATAAATTCTACTCGACCCGTGAGGGGATATTCTTCGCCATCTGTAGTGCTGACCCGAATATTGAGGTTAGGTTTGGCCGCGGGGGCTCCTGCATCGGTTGCGGCTTTGCGGATAGTCTCCGTCTGACGTTCGTTGACGGAAAATAGCACGCGGATGGGATCGACGCTCACAATCTCAGCCATGGAACCTGAAGCAGAGGTGATAAGGTCGCCTTTTTTATAAAAACTTTTGCCAATGCGTCCATCAAGCGGAGCTTTGATGGTGGTATAGCCAAGATCGATCTCTGTCAGCTGTTGGTTGGCTTGTGCTTCGAGCAAACGGGCCTTGGACAAGTCGTAGGTTGCTTTGGCATCGTCCATGTCGGTCTGAGGGATGCTTCCGGCTCCGGCAGAGCGCAAGCGATTAAGTTTTGTTTGGGCTTTGAATAGATCCGCTTCGGTCTGAGCCACACTGGCTTTGGCGGCGGCTACTCTGGCTTTGTATGGCGCTTGTTCGATGACATACAGTACCTGCCCTTTTTTAACGCTGGAACCCTCAGCAAAATTCACCTGTTCCAGATAGCCATCTACCCTCGCCTTTAAGTCTATGGACTCAAGCGCTTCCACATGGCCTATATATTTTTTCGGGAGGTTGGCATCCTGCAAGGTTGCAGCGGCGACCCCCACCACTGGCTTTGGTCCCTGACCTTGCTGGGGGGCTGCGACTGCAACCAGTGGAAATAAAGCAAGGGTGGTGCAGAAAACTAAAAATGCGGGTAGCGTTCTGGAAATGGCTCTCATTGCGGCGGTTCCTCCTTCTGCGCCTGAAATGTAACAGGGCAGGTGTGGGTATTGAACGTAAAAAGGGTGAAAAACGATAAATTGACCTGATTTATGTAGACAAGCGCTTGTTAAGTGCGACTTTTGCGCATCAGCACTTTAGTGCGTCCCAACATGCTTCAATGATACTTTCAAAGGTGCGTTCGTCGATCAATGTTCCCCGGTTGGCATGTTCCTTGGCCAAAGCTACGATAGGCCCAAAAGCCACGGCTTCGAGGCTCAGACAGGGAACATCTTTAATTATGTGTTGCGCGCGTGCACGCAACATAAGTTCGCGCAGGTAGCCCTTTTCGGTATGTAACTCACGATTAAGGGTATTGAACGAGGAAAAATGAAACTGTTCCATAAAGCGGAACTGATCCGGATGCTTAAGAAAATAACGCAGTAGATTGCGTAACAAACCAGTCATCTGTTTTTGAATGGTCATGCTGGGTTCCACTTTATGCATCATCGCAGCATTTATTTCGAGATAAACTTGGTCAAACAGGGCGTGGATCAACTCTTCTTTGCTGTTGAAGTGAAAAAACAATGTGCCGCTGGCGACCCCCGCGCGTTTGGCAATCTGTGCGGTGGAAGCCCTGGTTAAGCCGTGTTCGGCAAACAACTCCAGGGCTGCTTCCAGCAGCGCCTGACGCTTTGACTGTTTTTTGGTGCTGGGTAGAGCCATGTTCTCTCCAGGGTCTTCCTTGTTTTGTTTCTCGTGATGTATGTAGGCACAGTACCTACTCGACTGAGCGGTCAGTCAGCGGACAGCAAGTCTAATGGAGGAGGCAGCCCGCGTCAAGGGGGAAATAGAACTGTAGCTTGCTTTTAGTCTGTGCTGGCGTTTTTCTGTAAAGAACCTGTTTGGGGTTCCATTTTAAGCAGTGATGCCCAATGGCAGGTATATCGCGTGCACTGCGCTAGACTTAGATACAGCGCAGGGTAGCGTTTGTGTGATAACACCTGTATTATGCGTGCGTTGTTATTGCGCTGTACTTGCTATAAAACTGTTGAGCAGGGTTGGGAATGGGTACGCCAAAGCAGAAACTGCTTAGTATGCGATCATTCTGGACACTAATTTTGGATGAGAGTCCGGGGGATTGATTCGTCAATCACCTGTTGATGGAGCTATTATGAAGGGTATTGCAAGCCAGCTTGCCTTTTTTGTGCGTGGACGTGCGCGCCAGAATCTTAAGGGGCTAACCCTATATTTTGTATTTCTGCTGAGCATGATGCTGATCTACGCCACTATTTTTCGCTACCTCATGTGGCATACCGAAGGGCGTGAGTTCTCTTTTATAGCTGGGATATACTGGACCATAACGGTAATGAGTACCCTGGGGTTCGGTGATGTCACCTTTCATAACGATATCGGTTATATCTTTTCCGGAATCGTCACAATCTCCGGAGTGGTCTTTCTGTTGATTATCCTCCCCTTCAGCGTGGTTACCCTGTTTCTGGCACCATGGATTGAACAACGGTTGCGCTACACCCCTACCCTTGAATTACCGGCGGGTACGCATGGACACATAGTGGTGTTCGGGCTCGACTCCATAACCCGTCTGTTCGTACGTAAACTTCAAGGCAGAAATGTGAACTTCGTAATAGTAACGCAAGATTACGATAGAGCTTTGAAGCTGGAAGAGCAGGAGGGCCTTAAGGTGGTGTATGGCTCGCCTACGGATGCCGGAGTGATGCGGCGCCTGCGGGTGGAATCGGCTCTGTATGTGGTCGCAAATCTGTCCGACCCGGAAAATGCCAACATTTGTCTTACGCTGCGTTCGCTGTGTGAAACGCCGGTGGTGGCGTTGGTGGGAGATCCCGAGCATCAAGTTCTGCTGCAGCAGGCCGGGGCCAATCATGTGATTGCTATGCCACATATACTTGGGCGTTTTTTGGCCACGCGGGCAACCACCAAAGGGGCTATGGCTCATGTACTGGATACCTTCGGTACGCTACAAATAGCGGAAATACCCGTAAACGGCACCCCTTTTGCTGGGATGACCTTGGCGCAAGCACAGATTCGACAAAAGACAGGATTATCAGTCATTGGCCTTTGGAAACGCGGTCAACTCACCATCCCTACGCGTGACACTATTCTGGACGAAGAGAGCCTGGCTCTGCTGGCCGGAAGTAGCGATCAGCTAAAAGGGCTGGAAGAGCTGATCGGAGATCCGGACGAGGATGATTTGATCTTTATTCTAGGACACGGCCATATTGGTTGTGCCGCCGCAAGATTTCTAGAGCGTAAGCCGGTACCTTTTATCCTTATTGATCGAAGTGAAAACAGTGCCTGCACCAGACATATACCGGTGATTGGAGATGCTACGTCGCGTCATATTTTAATGGATGCTGGTATCGAGCGTGCCACCGGGGTGATTGTGACCACCAACGACGACAGTACCAATGTGTTTCTCACCCTGGCCAGTCGGCATATGCATCCCAACATCCGCATCGTGGCGCGCGCCAACTCAGATGAAAATGTTGATCAGCTCTACGCTGCCGGAGCCGATTTTGTGGTGGCAAACGCCTCCGTGGGGACAAGTATCTTGATGAACCTCATCGATCGCAAGGCTTCGGTATTTCTGAGTGAGGGGATGAATGTGTTCAAGCGCGGGGTTCCTGCTGCTCTCGTGGGGAAGGATATTTTAAGCTCAGAGCTGCGCGACACCATCGGTTGCTCCATTGTGGCGCTTAAGTACCCCAATGGACACATGGATACTTCACCTAAACCCACCACGGTGCTGGAGCGGGATATAAGTATGCTATTGATCGGCAGTACCGAGCAGGAAAAATCTTTTGACATTCGCTATCCACACTCGCCGAAGAAAAAAATTCCGGAGTAGCCAGGAGGTTGCGGTCCGAATTTTACTTAAGTGACGCTGATGCAAGGGCAATTCATGAATTGCCCTTGCATCACATACAAGAAAAAGAAGGCGATGTGCGCCGCTACATGTTGGCATAAATGAACAGCACGCGGGCGATGCAGGGAATGAAACAAGGGATGGAGCAGGGTAAGAAATCAAGTCGCAAACTGATTGTCAACGCCGACGATCTTGGCTTTGCACCCGGGCGAGATCGTGGCATTCTGCGTGCCTGTGATGCCGGTATTGTCAGCAGTGTTTCTCTGCTGGCCAATGGCAGTACGTGTGCGGCTGCCGCCGCTGCAACGAAGATGCGCAGGGTCGGGGTCGGAGTGCATCTGAATCTGTCGGAAGGCAGAGCCCTTAGCGGCTCGATCAACGGCTTGACCGATGCGCAAGGCAACTTTTATGGCAAACACCGAGCGCGCTCGGTGTTTGCCCATGCCGCCTTTGATCCAGGAGCGGCTCTGCGCGAACTTAAGTCTCAGGTTGAGACCGTTCTGGGGCATGGCATTATTGTCGATCATGTGGATTATCACCAACACATGGGGCTTTTCCCCGCAACAATGGCACTTGTCTTAGAGGTGTGCCGCCAGTTTGGCATTAAGGCCGCGCGTTTGTGCGCTCCGGCTGAGCCACCTGAGCATGACCCCAGCACGATCTTAGGTAAGGAACTCGACTTATATCGGCGCCTTGCTGCACAAATGCGCATGAACCTTCAGCACGCCGGCATCCGGTGCCCAGATGGCATCTGGGGTATGCCACAGCTCAATCGCTTGCATGAGAAAAGTCTGTGTGCGTTGCTGGAACAACTCCCCCCAGGCCATTGGGAGTTGATGGTACATCCCGGCGATGAAGACCCTGGTCTGCCGTTTTGCACCGTGGAACGCAAACGTGAGCAAGAGGCGCTAATCTCGTCTTCGGTGCGTGAGATTATTGCACGCCGCGGCATAACCCTGACTACTTTTGGAGATCTATGTGCGCATTCTGATCTGCTCACCTGAATACAACCCGGCCACTGGCAACTGGATTACCGCCACGCGCTATCAGCGTGGATTGCAATCCTGTGGGCACGAAGTACATCTATGTCACCTCGATTCGGCCGCGACCTCCCTTGAACGAGCCACTGCAGAATATAAACCGGATATATTGCTGTTGATACACGCCTTTCGCACCGGCCGCCAGTGGCTTAACAGCCCACTGTCGTGCACTTCTCAGCCGCATCTGCCAGTAATTGTGCTGCTCAGCGGTACCGATATCAATGAAGGGTTGTATGACCCAATGCAGGCACCGATAATCGAGCGGGTTTTAACCCAAGCCGATGCGTTGCTTATTCAGAACCCCCTAGAGGCGGAATCGCTGCGATGTAACTATCCACAATGGGCCGCGCATCTGTACGAAATCCCCCCGGGTATCGAAATGGGGATGGTGCCTTATACCCTGCGCCAGAGCCATCTCTTGAATCCAGAGGCGCTGTTGTTTTTGTGCCCTGCAAGTATCCGCCCTGTAAAAGGGGTGCTTGAGCTGCTGGAGCTGTTTGATTACGTGGCGGAAGAGTTGCCTGCGTGGGAAGTGCTTTTCTGTGGCCCAGAACTTGACAGCAAATACAGTGATAATTTCCTAGCCGCGATAGATACGCGTGTCTGGGCCCACTATCTGGGGGTACTGCCGCCCAGTTCCATGGGGTCGGTTCTGCAGCAGGTCGACGTAGTGGTGAACAACTCGGTCTCGGAAGGGATATCCAACGCGTTAATCGAGGCCGCCGTCATCGGATGTCCGATTCTCGCCCATGATATTCCGGGGAATAGACCGGTGGTAGAGCATGGCGTCAATGGCTTGCTCTACCAAGACAAAGAGACCTTTGTCGCTGCGGTCAAACGTTTGCTGTGCGAACCAGAACTACGCCGTAATCTGAAGCGCCCAAACCCTGAGCGCTACTGTGCCCAGCGCGAGGCGCAAGCCCTGCACGAACTGTGTTGCAGCTTGCTGCAAGCATAAGGTCAGCACAATGGCATTGATTCTGGTTACCGGCGCTGACGGTTTTATCGGGCAGCATTTGTGTGTTTGTCTGGGGCAAGAGCACAAGGTGCGCCGCAGTGTACGTAGACATGCGCTCGAAAATGAATGTTTGCCTGTTGAGGCCATTGGAGAGATAGATGCTGCCACCGATTGGACCTCAGCATTAGCAGGGGTGGAGGTGGTTGTCCATGCCGCCGCCCGCGTCCATATAATGAAAGAAAAGGATGCTGACCCGACGGCACAGTTTCATCGGGTTAATGCAGCAGGCTCGCTGAATCTGGCGCGCCAGGCTGCAAAGGCCGGAGTCAGGCGCTTTATCTTTCTCAGTACGATCAAGGTTAACGGAGAGCAGAACGTCGCAGGTCAACCATTTAGCGCCTCTGACCGCCCTGCACCGGAAGATCCCTACGCGCTCTCCAAATATGCGGCAGAAATAGGGCTGCAGGGTTTGGGCGTCGAAACCGGGATGGAGATAGTGATAATCCGCCCCCCCTTAGTCTATGGCGTGGGGGTTAAGGGCAACTTTGCCACCCTTATACATTTGCTAGAAAAAAGGGTGCCCCTCCCCTTCGGTGCAATTCACAACAAACGTTCGTTGGTGGGGGTGGATAATTTAACCGATCTTATCGCAACCTGTATCTGGCATCCGGCTGCGGCCAATCAGGTGTTTTTAGCCGCAGATGGCGAAGATCTTTCAACCTCTGAACTGCTACGTCGTCTCGCTCAGGCGCTGGGAAAATCCGCACTGCTGCTGCCGGTCCCGGTCGTTGTTCTTGAGTTTGGAGCGAAGGTGCTGGGTAAACAAGCTGTAGCGCAGCGCATTTTTGGTTCATTGCAGGTGGATATCTGTAAGACGCAAGATGTGTTGGGCTGGACTCCCCCAGTGAGTGTGGATGAGGGGTTGAGAAGAGCCGTTAGTTTGAATACACATGGGCTCCGGAACAGAGAGAGGAACCAAGTAGCCGGTAGGGGCAATTCATGAATTGCCCTTATCAATACAAGTAAAAACAGATACGGCGGTGTGGGCCGCCGCCACGGCATGCCGTGCCCTTGTACCTTTTTAAGGAAGCAAAGCCACGATGATTCGTTTTTTTGACATCCTGTTTGCGATGTTTGGACTGATATTCGGGTTTCCCGTTTTTTTCATCATTAGCATCATAGGCTATTTTGATACCGGTTCTGCGTTATTTTTTCAGGAGCGAGTGGGGCGTAACCAAAAGCCGTTTGTGCTGGTGAAGTTCAGAACCATGGAGCCAGGGACCAAATCGGTTGCCAGTCATCTGGCGAGTGCAGCGTCCATCACGCCTGCAGGCAGATTTCTGCGTAAAACCAAACTGGATGAATTGCCCCAATTATGGAATGTCCTTAAGGGAGAGATGAGTCTGGTGGGACCGCGCCCGAATCTGATTAACCAAGCAGAGTTGATTGCTCAGCGCGAGGCGTTGGGAGTGTATGGCGCACGTCCTGGAATTACCGGTCTGGCGCAGGTGCAGGGGATTGATATGTCTACCCCTGAGTTGTTGGCGCAAACCGATGCCAAGATGCTGCAGGGATTAAACATTAGCGCTTATTTTCGCTATATTTTTATGACCCTGTCGGGTCGAGGTGCTGGAGATCGCATACGCTAAGGTGGGGTGAGCAGCACCAGTTCAGATTTTGTCTACCAGTCCAGACTCCCCTTGATATGTCCTACTAAGTCGTGTTCAGCGGCATCAGTAATTACAACCGTTACCAGCTCGCCGACATTGGCTCCGCCGGCGTTGATGTAGGTGATACCGTCTATGTCCGGAGCTTGAGATATGCTGCGCCCTTGCAGCAACAACTCCGTTTCTTCACTTACCCCTTCGACCAACACCTCAATCTCGCTACCGATCAGGCGCTGATTCTTCTCTCGCGCAATTTCACCCAAAGTGGTCATCAGAGCCTCGCGGCGCTGCTCCTTGATCTGGTCCGGTACCTGTGCACCATAGGCTGCTGCTGCGGTCCCCTCTTCGCGGGAATAGGTGAACACGCCAACGCGATCAAACAGTCCGCGCGCGGCAAATGCGTGCAGCGTAGCAAAATCTTCCTTGGTTTCACCGGGGAAGCCAACAATAAAGGTGGTACGCAGGGTGATATGTGGAATGCGGCGGCGGATCTTTTCGATCAAGGCAATGGTGGCGCCGCTATCCAGACGTCGGTTCATCCCTTTGAGAACCGGCGCGGCGATGTGTTGCAACGGCAGGTCGAGGTAGGGACAGATCTTCGGGTGTGCTGCGATGAGGTCGAGCAATTCATCACTCACCCCTTCCGGATAGGCGTAGAGCAGGCGCAGCCAGCGCAGTTCATCTATCTGTATCAACTGGCGAAGTAGTTGCTCCAATGAGGCACCGTCGCTGCGATCGCGTCCATAGGCGGTGATATCCTGCGCGATCAGATTGATCTCTATCACCCCCGCAGCCACTCGCTGGCGCACTTCGGCGACAACAGAATCAATGCTGCGTGAGCGCAGAGGTCCGCGCAGGGTGGGGATGATGCAGTAGGAGCAGCGGTTATTGCATCCTTCGGCAATCTTGACGTAGGCAGTATAAAAAGGTGATGCCTGCAGTCTGGGAGTGTCGTGTTCGTAGAGGCCGGCAGGGGCGCTGATATGACACAGCTGTTGTGGTGCAGCGGTGCGCCACGTGTCGATAATTTCACCAATGTGGATGGCATCACCAGTGCCTAAGAACAGATCCACCTCGGGCAAGCCGGCGGCCAGCTCCTCGCGGTAGCGCTGGGGTAGACAGCCGCACACGATCAGCATGGCGCAGGAGCCTTGCTCTTTGTATTGCGCCATGGCGAGAATGGTGTCGATGGACTCCTCTTTGGCGTCCCCAATAAAGGCACAGGTGTTGACGATGATGATGGTGGCGTTGGCTGCGTCGGTGACAATGGTGTAGCGCTCCGGGGGTAGGTGCCCGAGAATCACCTCGGTATCAACGAGGTTTTTTGGACATCCCAGACTTATCATGGCTACTGTGGCAGGATTCGTTTTTGCGCCGCTCATATTTTTAGAATTCACGTTTGTTCCTTATTAATTGCTTGCGAAGTGGGGCGGCGTACTGAAATTTACATCAGGAGCGCATATTGACAAACTGGAGGTCAAGTCCGAGATTGGCACCGCGTAACTGCTGCATGATATCCTGCAGGTCATCAATTTTTTTGCCACTAACCCGCACTTCATCTTCCATGATCTGAGCCTGTACTTTGATCTTGGTCTCCTTGATCATCTTGACGATCTCCTTGCCCTTTTCCTTAGATATTCCCTGAATCAGGACTACTTTCTGACGTATGGCACCAGCGGAAGCCGGTTCTTCCTTCTGGAAATCCAGGCACTTGGTGGAAACGCTGCGCCGCGTAAGTTTACCTTTAAGGATATCGACTATAGCCTCAAGCTTGTATGAGTCAGAGGCCAGGATGGTGATTTGGCCGTCTTTTAGCTCGATTTCGTTATGGGTGCCTTTGAAGTCGTAGCGCTGATCGACCTCCTTACGCGTTTGGTTAACCGCGTTATCAACCTCTTGTAAATCGACCTTGGAAACAATGTCAAAACTTGGCATGGGTATCCTCCTGTATGTTTTTAATCCAGCTACTCTTGGGGTGTCGTTGGCTCAGGGTGGACAATTTCAACTCCAGGCGGAACTATGAAGCTGAACTCTTCAAGGGTTGAAGCTGCATTGGTTTTTACCTGCTTGAACTTTAAGACAGTGGTATTCCCGTTCGGATCAAGGATTGTGACCCCGGCGAGGGGGAACCGCCTCGGCTGGGTGCCATCGATCAATTCTGCAGGGATGTGCAGGGTCAGATTGCTCATATACGCTGAGTCCTGCTTCGGGGTCAAGGTCAGCAGATAGTCTCCGAGTTGATCTCCAACCTGACTACGAGGAGGATCTGGGGTGCTCAGGGTGAAATAGCGCTCTAGATTGTCAAGGCTGCGCAGAAACAGGAGTGGATCGTCACCATCTTTAAGGTGCTCGTCGATGGAGGAGATCATCACTCGGTTACTCTCGGGTAGGTATACCCATAGTTTTTTGCCATTACTGATGATGTGCTGTACCTCTGGTTCGAGGTAATCCCAACGGAACGCAGCTGGGGCATCGGCGTTAAAACGTACGGAGACCTTGCCGTGGCCATCTTTGGAGCGCTTCAGGCTGGCGATATACGCTTGTTGGGCGAAGTCTGCCCTGAAACTTGTAATTGCAAGTTGGGATGAGGCGTCGGGCTTGAACGGGGCTTGAAGCTTCTGTTGCAGAGTGGCAACGCTGATCTGTGCAGTTGCGTGAGACGTGGCAGGGGCCCATAGTCCAGCGCTAAGTGCGCATGCGCATAAGATACTCAAAAATTTTCGGGGGGCACGCAGTGTCAGCATGGAATTTCTCCGTATAAGGGATGAATGCAAGTACAGGGTGGGTTCAAGCGCGAAAGTGGTTAAACCCACCGGAGCTGGATGCATCGGGTTGGGTGTCAAGCATAGATGTATGGGGCACACCGCAGTGGTCTATGCTGCGCAGACCTTCCTGCACTGGGAGAATCTTCCCTACTGCGGTCAGGGGTAATTTGAACTCGGCGCTCAGCTGCGCGATGCGCTGCTCCTGCTCCGCCGGTGCGGTAAATAACAGTTCGTAGTCTTCCCCGCCTTTGAGCACCTGGGTACGCCGCAGTGGTTGCTGAAGCAGGTGCTTCTGCACGGATGCAGACAGTGGAATGAGGCGGGTGTCCAACTCGGCGCCACATCCAGAACGCTCTAAAATATGGCCTAAGTCGGCAAAGATACCATCGGACACATCGATCATAGCGCTGGCAAGTCCCCGGCTGGCCAAGGCACGTCCCAGCCGCAGGCGCGGCTGGGGGCGGTTATGTCGCAATACAAGTTCACTTTCTGGTTTTTCACCTTCTTGCAATTGCAGCAAGGCGAGGGCGCTGTCGCCCAGAGTGCCGGAGACGTAAATTATATCGCCTGGGATAGCACCACTACGTTGGCATAGTTCAGCCGGTGGAATACTGCCCTGCACCGTGACGCTGATGCACAGTCCCTGCACAGAGCGGCAGGTGTCCCCGCCGCATAAAATTGCATGCTCCTGGTCACACAGGGATAAAAACCCATGCATGAATGCTTCGAGATCATCCAACGCAGTTGCTGCGGGAATGCCGAGGCCAAGGTGTACGTAGAGGGCGGAGCCCCCCATGGCGGCGATATCGCTGAGATTCACCGCAGCACTCTTCCATCCCAGCGAGTACATATCGATCCATGCACGGTGAAAGTGAATATCCTCCAAGAGTAGATCCTTGGTGGTGAGCAGCACTTCCCCGGGAGGGAAGGTACACACACTGCAATCATCACCGATACCGGTAAGGACTGCAGGGTTCGCGCGCACCCGTTGGCGGATACGTTCAATAAAGCCAAATTCGCCCAGTGTGGCTAATGTCGCTGGGGCGGGTGCTTTTTTTTCGGGGCGAGTATTTTTATCCATGCGAGCACTTTATGTAAAACAAGGGAAAAAGTCTAGATTGGAGCGTAAACAGTATAGCAGGGATGAAAAATGTGTGTGCGTTTCGGGCTTATGCCGCCACAAGTTTGATCTGTTTAGGGCTTCTGGTATCGAGGGGGAAAGAAAAGGCCGTGACATCTGCCACGGCCTTTAGCGAGGATCTATGCCTGTTTACGTTTCGGATTAGCGTGCCAGCGGTCCAGCCTCGCGGATTTCGTCCGTAACTCCATCGGCGAATTTTTCAAAGTTCTTATGGAAAGCCTTGGCCAATTCCGTAGCCTTGGCGTCGTAGGCACTCTTATCGTTCCAGGTGTTGCGAGGGTTGAGCACCTCTGCCGGTACGTTGGGGCAACTCTGGGGTACGTGCAGACCGAAGATTGGGTCACGCTCGTATGCTACCGCATCCAGCTGGCCTTCGAGCGCAGCGTTGAGCATGGCGCGGGTATGCTGGATCTTCATGCGTGAGCCCACGCCGTAGGGTCCACCGCTCCAGCCGGTATTGACCAGCCAGCATGAGACCTTGTGCTCACGGATTTTCTCTTTGAGCAGGTTGCCATATACCGAAGGATGCATGGGCATGAAAGGCGCGCCAAAGCAGGCAGAAAAAGTGGTCTGTGGCTCGGTTACACCCTTTTCAGTGCCGGCTAACTTTGCGGTATAGCCGGAGATGAAATGGTACATGGCCTGCTCGGGGGTCAACTTGGAAATCGGAGGCATGACACCAAACGCATCCGCTGTGAGCATGATGATATTGCGCGGATGGCCTGCTTGGAGCGAGGGCTCAATATTGGGGATATGGGTTATCGGGTACGCGGCGCGGGTATTTTCGGTGATGCTGGCATCATCGAGATTAATATACCGGGTGATTGAATCTAGACCGACGTTTTCCAAGATGGTGCCGAATTTGCGTGTACACGCGTAGATTTCAGGCTCAGCGTCCGGGCTGAGGTTGATAACCTTGGCGTAGCATCCCCCTTCGATATTGAACACCCCATCCTTGGTCCAGCCGTGTTCGTCGTCACCGATAAGGCGACGCTTCGGGTCTGCGGACAGGGTGGTTTTGCCGGTGCCGGAAAGGCCGAAGAAGATGGCGGTATCTTCGTCTTGCCCTACGTTGGCACTGCAGTGCATGGAGAGGACATCTTGTTTGGGCAGTAGGTAGTTCATTACCGAGAAGATACTCTTTTTAATTTCACCGCTATATGCCGCAGCGGCTATTAAGACGATTTTACGCTCGAAGTTGATGATGATGCCTGCTTCACTGCGGGTGCCGTCAACTTCTGGTGTAGCTTTAAAGTCTGGGGCAGCGATAACGGTAAAGCCGGGCGCGAAGTTGTCTAGTTCCTCTTGGGTTGGCAAGATGAACATGTTGCGCGCAAACAGGCTCTGCCATGCCAAGGTGGTGATGATTCGAACGGGCAGACGGTAATTGTGATCGCTGCCGGCAAAGCAATCCTGCACGTAGAGTTCGCGGTTCTGCAGGTACGCAAGCATGCGATTGTATAGCGCGTCAAACTTATCGGCTTCAAATGGACGGTTCACATCTCCCCACCAGATATCTTGCGCACTAGCACCAGCCTTGACAATAAAACGATCGTTGGGAGAGCGCCCGGTGTAATCGGGATTGAATACAACGAGGGGGCCCTGATGCGATAAATGCCCTTCATCGCACATAATCGCGTCTTCATACAATTCTGGAGTGCTTAAATTGCGCAGCACAGAAGGGACGTTGATAATACCGTACTGTTCCAGTGAGATCGGCTTGGGGATGATTTGGTGACCCATTTGTTTTTCTCCTTGGTGGGGATGGCTTGCCGCGCAGGATGCTGGCGTTGAATATAACCGGGGCGAATACTTAAAAGGGTTAGCGTGTACGCTTTTATAATTACGTTTTGGGATGTGCGCAGCGGTGCGCCGTGTTCATCTATGTGCTGCTATATTGTAACCAATTGCGCACAGCTTAAAATTTAGTAGCACTAAATAACCGTTACCTGCGCTTCAGCCAACTAAAAGGCGCGAGCGCAAGCTCGTCCACTTTAAAAGCCCAAGGTAACAGACAATCTTGAAAGACCAAGCAGAAATATAACATGTTTTCGGATATTCACATATTAATTTGGGTGCTGCAACAACAAAGCCCCGCCATTTTGAAGGTAACAGATAGCAGGGCTTGTTTTTAAGCACAGTAAAGGTGCTCGTGGATATATTCAGAGGTTCAGCGCGTAGCTGTCACCGCGCGCGTTACTTGCAGCGTAGCGCCAATTCTGCGGCAATCTCTGTAAAAGCCTTTGTGGTGGGAGAATCCGGATACGTGAGTACTACGGGTGTCCCCTCGTCGCCAGCTTCAACCACGCGTGGGTCCATGGGGACCTGTCCCAAAAAGGGTATGTTCATCTCGCCCGCCATTTCGCGGCCTCCGCCCTTCTTGAAGATATCCACCTTTTCATTGCAGTTGGGACACACAAACCCACTCATGTTTTCCACGAGGCCGTAAATCGGCAACTTAAGTTGCCGACAGAAGGTTACTGACTTACGCACATCCACCAGCGCTACTTTTTGCGGGGTTGTCACCAGCACCGCACCAGAGCCTTCTCCCAAGAGTTGCACGATGCTCAGAGGTTCGTCGCCGGTCCCCGGGGGACAGTCAACCACCAGGTAATCCAGCTCCCCCCAGTTCACATCGCGGAGGAACTGCTGAATAACCCCAGTTTTCATGGGGCCGCGCCAGATGAGGGCATCGTCCTGATCTTTGATGAGAAAACCGATGGACATCACTTTGAGTCCATGTGCGGCAATGGGAAGCATCAGGTCGTCTTCAACCTCGGGGCGCTGCATCTCAAGGCCGAGCATGGTCGGCACACTCGGCCCATGCAAGTCGATGTCGAGCAGGCCAACTTTGGCCCCCTGTTGTGCCAGGCTCAGGGCTAGGTTGACTGCCGTGGTGCTTTTGCCTACCCCTCCCTTGCCCGACATCACCAAAATCTTGTGTTTAATCTTCGCCAGCACGAACTGCATCTGCTCTTCGCGCTGCTGCTGGTCGCAGTTCTTTTTCTCCGCGTCGCTGCAGTTGCTGCTTTTATCACATCCGCTGCAAGGGTTTTTCTGTGTATCTTCCTGGGGTTTTTTCGAATTATCGCTCATCAGGTATTCTCCTTAGCTATGGAACAAAGAAAAAATAGAATTAAAGATATAAGTACTTATGTACATGAACAAGGCATGAGACTAATCCCGTTACGCAATTTTTGTCAAACACGTTATAGGGCAAGATTGAAGAGGTGCTACCCGTGTGAAGAATATTTTGTCAGCCAAGCCATTTGTTTCATCGCCTGAAAAACCGTCCTAAATATGTGGAATAGCGTTTTATTTTCTTGACCCTCACCGGAGGGGCTGTTATTTTTCTTAACTTTATTAGATGAGAAAGACTGCCACGGTAAAATAGTGTTTTGAAGTACTACTAAGTTGACCAGAGGAGGAAAGAGGTTATGTGCAAAGGATTAATGACAAGGATTGTTGCAACTGCAGTAGCGGTGCTGTTGGCGACTCCAGCTTGGAGTGCCATTGAATTTTTCGGGACCGCGCGGGTGCTGCCGACATATTATTCCAATTTCGATTTTAATGACAAAGAGAACGATATGTTTGTCGTTAACGAGGGGGGCATGACCAAAGGGGAGCATATCCGTGCTGAACTGCGTTTGGGCTGGATGGCAGCGGGAGAGAAGTGGTCGGTGAAAATGATTACTGAGGCAGATGTGATCATGCAAAAAGATACAGCTGACCGCTCTTTTTACGCTGGGGCTGAAAAAGACGGCAACCCCAACACCGGCGGTGAGTTTGGCATCGAGCGTGTCGAGTTGCTGTACAAGTTCAATCCGGCGCTGGAGTTGGAGACCGGTTGGGATGTACGCTTCCTGGATGTTCGCACCGGCGGGCTACTGTTTGGTGACGATCATCCCTTTATCGGGTTTCGCGGGGATTTGAGCAAAACCACTAGCTACGAACTGCTGTACCTGCCGATTCAGAATATGAGCAGCATTAAAATCGAGCCTTTCGACAGTGATGCGGTGAACGACTGGCGCGTCTACAGCCTCAAGCTTAACCAGAAAGTGAGTGGCTTTGACTTGAGTCCTTTCTATGCTTACAGCGACAACGACTTTCAGGAAGCCAAAGTCCACTACTACGGTGTGGAGGTTCTCGGCAAAATAGGCATGTTCAAGCCGTCGTTTGAGATTGTGTTTGCGGAGGGTAAATTTGACGCCGGTAAGGATATTTCTTCCATGGCGGCGTTTGCCGGCCTGGAGTTGGAGGTAGCGCGAGCCTTTAAGCCCTATATAGCCTTGCGTTATACGCGAGGGGATGACGATGCCGACGATAATAAAGTCAAAGGCTGGGTCGGTATTACCGACATCGGGCGCTTTACCCCACTGATGGGGATGGACGGCGGTGTCCTCAGCGAGGATCTAGGGCAGAGTTATGGTGCAACCCTGTACTCATATTCACCAGAACGTTCCCCTCTGAAAGACGGACTCCCCACGGACAACTACGGCGGTATCAGCAACGGGGGGCGGGGGAATAATCCGGGGCAGAGACTCGCCGCCATCGGCGCCAAAGGGGATCTATCCCAATGGGTGGACAAGCTCAGCTACAAAACTCAGGTATTTATGATCTGGTACGATAAAACGGATAACCTGAACAATATAAGAAAGCCGGGCAAAAAGGTGGATGACTACGCCGGCACCACCTTTGATCTCCAGCTTGAGTATGCGCTGGATGAACATTTTAGTGTGGGCTATATCTTCGGTATTTTTGTCCCCGGCGCGGGTATTAAAGATCAGTTTGGCGACGATCCGGCCATGACGAACTGCCTCTCACTGGTATGGAGCTACTGATAGCAACGCTATATGCGTGGGCCAGAACCATGTGATTGCGCCGTAGTGCTGGCGCCGGTGCTTAACGCAGAGGACAATACATGATTCAGCTTTACGTCTGCTTGCGACTGGCCATGTGCATAAAATTGGGCTAGACTTTTTGGTATGACAAATCAACCAGGTAACGCACACACTAGTGTGCAAAATGAGGATACCGCCGCATCCACTGCCCCAAAGGGAGACACCCAGGTGGTGCGCTTTGATATTGCCGGGATGCACTGCGCCAATTGTGCGGCCACTATTGAAAAGAACCTGGGCAAGTTGGCCGGTGTGGAGGAAGTGGCGGTAAATCTTGCCCGAAATACGGGGCAGGTCAGCTATGACCCCGCACTTATCAGCCCGGAAAAGATCTATGCTGCGGTACGGGATGCGGGGTTTCGCGCTTGGTCGCAGGAGCAGCGCACCGAGGCGCTGCACATGGCACAGGAACAGACCAGGCACGAGCGCCTGCATCTACTAATTGCTACCGCCGGGGCGGTGCCCATCATGCTGCTGATGTTCTTCCCCGTGTTTGGCAAAGGCACGCTCTGGGTGAATGCCGCTCTGGCCACCATGGTGCAGTTTAGTGCTGGGTTGGATTTTTATACCGGAGCCTGGACTTCGCTGCGCAATCGTGCGGCCAATATGGATGTGCTGGTTGCCCTCGGCATCACCGCCGCTTATGGCTATTCGGTGCTTGCGCTGTTCGGTGTTCTGGGGCCGGATGCCAGCGTATTTTTTGAAACCAGCGCCATGCTTATCATGTTTATCCGCTTTGGCAAATGGCTCGAAACCCGAGCCAAAGGCAGGGCGGGCGCAGCGCTGGAGCGCCTGTTGCATCTACAACCTGAACGCGCGATGCGCTTAGAAGAAGGAGTGGAGCGTGAAGTAGATGTGGCCGAGGTCAAACCCGGAGATCTGCTCCTGGTACGCGCCGGCGAAAAAATACCGGTGGATGGCATCGTGGTAGAAGGGGAGGCCGCAGTTGATGAGGCCATGCTCAGTGGCGAGTCGGTGCCGGTGAACAAAGAGCCGGGAGCACAGGTCAGTGGTGCAACCATCAATCGCTCCGGACGCCTGGTGGTACGCGCAACCCACGTGGGGGATGAAACGGCTCTGGCCCAGATTGTGCGACTGGTGGAAGAAGCCCAAGGCGACAAGGCCCCAATTCAGCGCGTCGCCGACCGTGTTTCCAATTATTTTGTCCCAGCAGTACTCCTGATCTCATTGACATCCTTTGTGGTGTGGCTGTTTGTGATGGGGAGCACATTTCTATTTGCATTCCAGATGGCCATTTCTGTTGTAGTTATCGCGTGTCCGTGCGCCCTTGGTCTTGCCACCCCCATGGCCATTATGGTGGGCAGCTCGGTTGGATTGGAGCGCGGTATCTTGTTTAAAAAGGCGGCGGTTCTAGAACAAATTTCCCATCTTAAAGTTTTGCTGCTGGATAAAACCGGCACGCTGACCAGCGGGGAATTTAAGGTGCAGGAGATTTATTCACCAACAGAGATGGCCACCGATGAAGTTCTGCGTCTGGCAGCGTCTATCGAAGAAGGGAGCAATCATCCCCTTGCTCGCAGTATTGTGGCGCAGGCGCGCGCAAAGAATCTGAGCTGGGGAACCCTTGCTACCGTGGAAGAGGTTGGTGGTCAGGGGGTTCAGGCCGAGATAGATGGGCTGGGATATATCTGCGGACAACAGAGCTTGCTGGAGCGCCATGGGGTTAATATAGAAGCGGTGCAGGAGCAAGCGCATCAGCTTGCGGCGGCAGGATATTCCCTCGTGTTCTTGGCCCGAGAGCAGGAGGTCCTAGGCGTCATTGCTTTGGGTGATGAACTGAAGCCGGATGCTGCCGAAGTTATCGCAGATCTGCACAAACTGGGGCTGAAGTGCGTACTTGTAAGTGGAGACCGGCGCGCTGCGACCGAGTCGATAGCCCGACAGATCGGCATCGAGCAGGTTGAGGCAGAAGTGGTGCCGGAACAGAAACTCGAGGTTGTGCGCAAATATCAGAGTACGGGTGTACTGGTGGGTATGGTTGGTGACGGCATTAACGACGCACCGGCTCTGGCGCAGGCCGATATCGGGATCGCCATAGGTAGTGGCACCGATGTCGCCAAGGAGACCGGAGACTTGATTCTGGTCAAGGATGACTTGCACGATATTGAGCGCGGCATTCGCCTGGGACGCCTCACCTTGCGCAAGATCAAGCAGAATTTGTTCTGGGCGTTTTTCTACAATACTCTGGGGATACCCATTGCCGCTGGGGTTCTGTACCCTGCCTTCGGATTATATCTACGCCCGGAATTCGCTGGACTTGCGATGGCATTCTCCAGTGTCTCCGTAGTGGTTAATAGCATGCTGTTACGGCGCGGATTCCGTGCCTGATCCGCACGTATCCACCTACCGGTAAGGACAAACTGCACGGATGAAATGTACAGATAAACAGCACATGGGGATAAAGCTGAGATGCTCCGGCGTATTTCTGCTTCTGTTTGTTTCTTACGTACTGACCTCAGTGGCAGTGGCTTCGGACTGGCCTCAACTTGAGAGTCGACTCGACACCTGGGACGGCGCAAAAGAGGTGCAGTTGCCAGCAGGGGTTGATCCCATTGAAGATCCGGTTTTTGCTCCCGTAGTGGAGATGCTATTGCGCGCGGGTTTTGCGGTGCGGACTGATGGAGACACTGCGACGGGAGACGGGCTGATTTTGACCCAGCGCCAGAGTGGCGATGATGTGAAAATTGTTCTTGCTCGCGCCCGTGATGGCGCGTTGCTTGCGGTAGACCCTAGTGTGCGTCCTGTCGCTCCAGCACCCCAGGCAAACGTCCTTTCCACCGCAGCCATAGTCGGGCGTGGTCACTTAGATGTGCCGGCACAGCAGCTGCGCATCGCATCGAGTGCCACGGCCAATACCATGGGGGTACGTGCTGCAGGGTACTTTTCTGGCGGCGAGATGCTGATAGATATCCCCGGACAGCCACGCAGCATAGCGGTATGGCCGGCAGCACACGCTGATAGTATAGGTTTTCATTTATTTGCTCTGTATGATAAAGAGCTGGTGCATTTCTATTGCCACCTCAGTTCACACACGCGCCAGCTTGAGCGCATAGCCGCATTTAAACCTGCGGTCAGGGTTTCTCGCGCACTGCGACTTACATCCATAGACCTAGATGGGGACAATAGACCTGAACTGGCACCGGTGTGGGTGGAGGATGTGCATAGTGTCGATGAGGGGGTAGAGTCACGCCTGCACTCCTGGGTTATGGAGGTGGCCGCGGACGGAAGCATGCAGGAGCGCAGTGCCGACCTCAAGGGTTATCTGGCGGAGGTTAACGGCAAACTGCGCCTGCAGCAGCGCGGAGAATACAGTGTGTTCGACTCGGCGGTATATGCTGTTTCGCGTGTAGATGGCCGGCATGAACCCCAATATGCACGTAGTGTCATGCCGCTGGCTGAAGCGGGGCACTGGGTGCTGAATCACGCACGCTGGCCAGACCATGACCGTATCCTCATATGGAACGACGATGAACGCTTGGTCCTGGCGGCACACTCCAACACTGCAGCGGCTGATATTTATGCTGGTGGCACCCTTCTTTCTGATTTTGGTTCCTATCAGGGGGCGACCATATATATTCCACTGCAGGAGCCGATATACCGTGGTGGTTTCTCGACCCACGACCGGATAATGGAACGCAAGGAGCATGTGCCGCGCCGCATGTTGCCCTATTCTGGGTCGCTCTACACCATGGTACGCGGACGTGACGCGGGGCTGCCTCTGGTGGGGCGTGCCTCCGGGCGGGACAAGTTGGTGCAGATCGTTGCGGTGGAGACGGGATTGCAGGCGCGCTCACCTTTTGCCCCGGTGGATGCATATATCCTTGATTTTGCGCTGTGGCAGGGCGCTGATGGAGTGCTGCAAGCAGTATTGTTGCTGAACGAGAAGCAGGATGGCAGCGGACGCGCCTATCTGCAACTGCAGCGGGCTCCGTAGGTGTTTCACCAGGATTGGCGCTTAGGTTTATTTCTTTTCAGTAAAGCCGAATTTTTTCATGCGGTAACGCAGGGTGTCACGACTCATCCCTAGGGCGTGAGCTGCCCTAGTCTGGTTATTGTCGTGCTGCTGCAACGCCATGGCGATCAACTTCATCTCCACCTCGCTCATGGTTATCCCCCCAGGAGGAAGTTTTATTCGAAGCCCGTCGCTGGAGGGGGAAGACGCTATTGTTCTGTCCATTGAAGGCGCTATATCCTCCTGCCATGGTGTAGTAACTTCTTCAGGCAGATGTTCAGGTAGGATTTCCGGCTCAGACCCGAGCATCACCGCGCGTTCTATGGCATTGCGCAATTCGCGTACGTTTCCGGGCCAGGGGTAGCGCTGCATAAGCTCCATGGCCTCAGGACCGACTCCGTTAAACCGTTTGCCATACTCGCGGTTAAGGCGACGGATGAAGTAGTCAATCAGGGTGGGTAGACATCCACGCCGCTCCCGTAGAGGTGGCAGGCGGATAGTCAATACGTTCAGGCGATAGTATAGATCGCTGCGAAATTCACCTCGCTGCACCAGAACAGGGAGGTCGCGGTTGGTTGCGGCTACGATGCGTACATCCACAGTTAGATTCTCCCGCCCTCCGACGCGGCGAAACGTACGATTCTCAATCACCTTCAGGATCTTGGCCTGCATCGCCAGCGGCATATCACCTATCTCGTCTAAAAAAACAATACCTCCTTTGGCACTTTCGAAAATCCCTTTCTCTTTGGTGCTCGCATCGGTAAAAGCCCCTTTTTCGTGGCCAAATAGCTCGTTTTCAAGCAGGTTCTCCGGAATGGCAGCGCAGTTTACTTCAATAAAGGGCTGTTCGTAGCGGGAGCTGTAATCGTGGATGGCTTTAGCGATTAATTCTTTCCCGGTGCCACTTTCTCCAAGAACCAACACGGTTTTACAGTCACTCTCTCCACATATCTTGACCAGTTTGAATACTTCTACCATCTGCTCCGAACTGCCTACTAGCTGATCTGGCTGGGCATCACTAATTTTACTCGGGTCAGGCATAGGGCCATTCTGCGCCCTTTGAGCCAGACGATCCAGGGTATCCATTACCGTCTTTTCTACATGAGCGAGTTTAAAGGGCTTGCCGACATAGTCATCAGCGCCGCCTTGCAGCGCCTTGATGGTACTGTCCAGATGTGCATCGGCAGTTATCATGATAACCCCCGTTGCGGGGCTCTCTTTTTTGAACCTCCGCAGTAGTTCAATTCCGTTGGCATCAGGTAGACAGATATCGAGTAAGATTATATCGGGCATAAACGTTTTGAATTTTTCCACCGCCTCAGCCCCAGAGTTGGCGGTTTCCACCATGTAGCCGGCGGCCTTCATGGTCTCCGCCAGAGACCAGCACACCATTTTCTCATCATCTACAACCAGTACTTTTTGCTGCACCATTATTGTTCACCTCTTGAAGCTGGTTTGGATTTTGCAGTGTTTCCACCGGATGTTGCTCAGCTGTTGAGACACCTGCAAAAAGCCTTCCCATTCGATAGATAGGCAAAGGATGGAATATTCTTTCATAAAGATGGAGCTGAACACCAGTGAATATTGTTAGCCCTGTAGTTGGTACGCTACCAGTTAGGGGCAAATGCCCCAGCTCTAGTGTGGCAAAAAATGCGAACTGGGGCAAGTCACCCAGTTGGGTGGGCGCTGCAGCGAAGGTATTCGCGCTGGTAGCAATGCTAGGTTTGCTCATGCTTGTTCTAGCGGAAGACATTTTTGCCCAGACTACAACAGAAGTGCACTGCGTAGGGGTAATGGATCGCGGAGTAATGGAGCAGCCGCTGTCTTACCCGGCACATATATTCTATGACGCACAGAATGATGAAGTGTTAATTACCGACTCAGCCCATAGCCGTATTGTGGTGTGTAACAGCAATTATTTCCCGGTGTACGAGTTTGGTCTCAGCCGTAAAAGTGAATATATCGGTGGGATAGCGCGAATAAATGGCCACCTGAGCGTTGTCACCCGAGAGCAGAACCGTGCCGGGTTTGTGGTGGCAGTTTTTGACAATGCTTTTTTACCCACCGCACCAATTTTGCTCGTGGGTTATCCAGAAGTAAAAGAACGCGTTTTTCTTCCATCCCGGGTGGTACAGGGTTTGAATGGAAGCTTGTACGTTGTTTCAGAGAATGGGGGTCCAGTTTATGTGTTTGCACCGGACGGCACATTTCTGCATTTGCTGCAGCCCCATGACATGGTGTTGGGGATACGGGAAGCGGCAAGCGTAAAGGATGTTGCGGTGGACGCAAACGGCAAGCTCTACCTGCTGAGTGAACAGCGTGGCAGGGTTTATGTGTACGATGATAACGAAACATTTTTGTTCAATTTTGGGCAAAAAGGAGGGGACCGGGGGAAGTTGGCGCGTCCACGCGGTATCGCCATCAATACAGAAAAAAAGGAGATATACATAGCAGACTATCTGCGCCACGCCGTCTCAATTTATACCCTGCAAGGAGAATTCGTGGACGAATTCGGCGGCAAGGGTGTTGGGAAGGGTTGGCTGTATTATCCCTCGGATGTAGCGGTTGATCAGAAGGGCAACGTGTTGGTGGCGGATACCTTTAATCACCGGATTCAGGCTTTTGCCTTGCCCTAAAAATAATGGGCATTGCTTCCAGCACCTGACTTTCAACAGGTGTTTGGAGCTTTATTAATGTTATCAGGAGGTTAGAAGATGAAATGGAACAATTGTCTGGTTGTAGTTGCGGTGTTGATGCTCTTGAACGCGGGCATTGTCGTGGCAGCGGAAGAGCTGCCACTGGTTCTGCCTGACTGCAATAAATGCCATAGCGCTATTGTGGCGGATGTCGTGCGCAGCGGCGGTCTGCATTTTAGTGCGGTAAACTGTATTGATTGTCACTTGGAGCATCCTCCGGAAGGAACTGAAGTTATCCCGGAATGCGGCATGTGCCATGCGGCGGAGGATAATGCACACTATCGGGTGGATAATTGTCTTGCTTGCCATAATCCACATCACCCGCGGGATATCGATTTTACCGCAGTTGAGCAGGTCAATCCGGTATGTGTAAGCTGTCATGCAAATGAAGGGGAACAACTGCGGGAGTACCCGAGCAGACATAGCGAACTCAGTTGTACCGCATGTCATCAGAAGCATGGTGAGTTTTTGAGTTGTTTGGAATGTCACGGCCCACATGTCGAGGGACAGACCTATCAGGACTGCTTTACTTGCCATAAACCGCATAAGCCTACGCTGGTGCGTTATCCGGAGTCTGCACCGGTATCATATTGTTCCAGCTGTCACCCTAAGGCCACTAAAGATCTGGCCCAGAACAGAACTCGGCATCATGATCTTACCTGTGCCTATTGCCACAAAACCCAGCACAAGGCTATCCCCGCATGTGAAACCTGCCATGGTAAACCGCATGATCAAGGGATGCACCAGGCGTTCCCATCTTGTCTGCAGTGTCATGTGGATCCGCATGCGCTGGCTAAATAAAATAGTTTCTGGGTATTTATAGCGTTTTTAAGGAGTTGTATATGAAGTATTTAGGAAGAAAAACCGTGCTGGCTGTCGCCATGTTCGCGTGTGCGACATTAGTCTGGGGCTGCGTTGAATCGGGAGCAGGAATTAACGGGACTCCAGGTGTCAGAGCGCTTAAAAGTCAGGAACACGGCGGTGTTTCCGATATCGCAGCTGACAGTACAGTTGGGGCTGCAGCTGGAAACGGTTTTGAGGTTGTAGCGCAGGAAGGGAGGGAGCAGTTGTTAGTTATTGACCCCTCAAAAGGGAAAGAAGCAGTGCCGGCAACTGAGTCAGTGTATGATCTCGATCTTAAGCCTCTGAGTACACCAGAATGTGGACGTTGCCATTTCAGTGTGTTTACCACCATCAAAGATGACGGCGGCAAGCATCAGCTTGACTGTACTTTCTGTCACGAGGAGTTTCACACCTATAAACCAGGTAAGAATTGGGCCGAAGTTGTGCCAGCATGCAATACCTGCCATGGAGCTACACATGGACAAAGCTACCTAGAGTGCCTTACCTGCCATACAAATGCCCATGCTCCAGTTACATCCATGGTGGCGCTGACCCAGCTCGAACCCGATTGTGCCAAGTGTCATGAACCGCAGGGGCAGGAACTGATACAAAATCCCAGCGCACATACAGACCTGAGTTGCAGCAGTTGCCACCACACCCAGCATGGCAACATCCCAGATTGCACCGAATGTCACGCTCAGCCTCACGTAACCTTTGAGGACAACAACGGCTGTGTCGGGTGCCATCCAGTTCACTCACCGACCAAAATTGAATACGGCACGCAGGTTGAAAATAACGTCTGCGCCGGATGTCATCAGAGAGAGAATACCGCACTGGTCAATAGCCAGAAAAAACACACTGATCTCAGCTGCGTCTACTGCCATGCGCAGAAGCACGGTTATGTCCCGGCATGTCAGGATTGCCATGGCAAACCGCACAGTGATGCATTGCTCTCGCGCTTTGGAGCCTGCACCGACTGCCATGGTGAGCCGCATGCTCTGGTCTTACCGGGACAGTAACTTCTGCCTCTTGGTATGAAATTTAATGTAATGCTGGCTGGAATCGGGGTGCTACTTTTTGTGGTGGCACCCCGGTTCAGTGCTGCGGATCCGATACACTGGAATGCAAACTGGAACTACGCCCGCAGTGGCGGAGACGCCCAGGATGTGCGCTGGAATCTGGGAGAAACCTATGGTGCTTCCATTGATCGGGATGTCAGCCGTGCCACGAATATGGGAGCTGCACTGCGTTATACGCAGCGACGCGATAGCGACGACGAGTGGCAGGGAACTCTCAATCCAAGTCTGTCTTTAGGGTTGCGTAACGACCTGTTCAGTTTTCAGGTTGGCGGCAATGAGAGTCGGCGCAAGCGCAGCGGTGCGGATGAGGCGATTAATCGCGCATTAAGCAGCAGTTTCAGCACCTCTCTGGCAGAGGTGTGGCCACAGCTGCGCCTGAATTTCAGCCGCAGCGAAAATTATGACAAGGCATCTCCGTCGCTACAGGACAGCTGGAGTGAAAGTTACAACGGCAGTTTAAGTCATACATGGAAAGGGCTTGAAGCGTTTTACAGCGGCCGCTATAACCGTAGTGAAGATGTGGTCAATGCCACAGAAAGTGACGGTACTTCGCACCTGGTCAAACTCGATGGCAGTTATGCCTTCTGGGATCAACGTCTGCAGCTGAGTTTTTCAACCCAGTACAACGAAAGTGAAGACAATACCTATATAAGATCTGCTGCGGGAGAGCGGATATTTATCCCCCAGTTTGTGTCCCAACAGTATGCTGGTTTTGACAATAATCCTGTCTACAGCGCACTCCCGAGTAATCCGGCCCTAGGAGACGGGCGTGAAGATGTGCCTGCCCTGGTGTGGAACGAATCTAAAGATGAAGATTTAAGCATTGCTGCGCGGCTTAACAGCCAGGATCTAGACCAGATTGAAGTAGTATTTCTGGGGGAGCCCGATCCGTTTTTCCGCTCGCAGCTTCAAGCCAGCATATATGTAAGCAACAACAACCGGGACTGGACGCAGAGTACCGTGGGTATAACACAGCGCTGGGAGGAGGATGCGGTGTTTGAGCGCTGGAGCTTTATCCTAGATCTGAGTCATACCCTCAATGCATCTTATGTAAAGATTGTGCTGCGCGAGCCGGCGGGGGTGTGGGACCCAGTGCAGATAAGTGAGTGCATCTGGAGCCGGGCGGTTATCGCTGATGGCGATGAAACCAAAACCACCAATACGTTCAAGCGGTATAAATATCAGACCAATGCCCATCTGCGCCCTTTTGAGGACTGGATTGTCACTGCCAGCTACGGCTACGATTTGAGCGAGCCGGGGGCGGGGGCAGAAACCGAAGAGGTGCAACAGACCTACGGTGTTCAGTGGCTTCCTGCCTCAGTGCTCTCCTTTCAAGCGCTCTACAGTGAAAATGAAACCATGGTAGAAAAACAGGAAACCGAGACCGGACGGAACTGGACCTTGGCGGCGCAGTGGGATCCTTTAAGTGCCCTGGCAACGGCTCTTAGCTTCAACTGCAGTGAAATTCTGTTTGATTCGAATCTGCATGATCGGACCTATACGGTTAGCTCTAGTCTGGTGGCACAACTTCTGCCCGACTGGTCAGCCAGTCTGAGCGGGAGCTGGTCGCAGAACGAGGATAAGATCAACAGTAGTGAAACCACCACGTCGTCTTGGACCCTGGACACCAGCACGCAGTTGCGTCCTAGTTTGCGTCTTACCATGTATGTCAATTACGGCTCAACAACTATTGAGGCGATACGCGAAAATGAGGACACCTCAAATTTTGATGGTGGCATAAATCTTAACTATCGACCTTCCGACGCCCTACAGAGCAATACCAGCATCAGTTATGATGGTTATGACGACAGTGTCAGTGCAAGCACCAGCGTTTCACTACGGCTTAGCCGTGACTTACAGGCCAATGTCGCCGTCGCATTTACGTTTGAGGATGACATTACCCAGAATTATACCGCCTCTCTGACATGGCTGATGACACAACGCTTCAGCTTGCGCCAGAGCGCGCAGTATGCAACAGCTGATCTGGACCAGTGGAGTTATTCCGCCAATGCCAGTTACAATTTTTGAGTGCTAAACGTAACCCCAACCGAAAGGTGTCGGGATTATGTAAGGTATGTTTTTTGCAGAACTAGACCAGGATGCGGACTGGTAAAGCGTGAAAGGCGATATGAAACCATGTTGAGTAATGGACATAAACTGCAGGCAGTTCTAGTGCTGGCCTTGCTCGTGCTTGTAGCTGGATGTGCCGCAGTCCCGAGCTATCATACCGATCCGGCACTGGCGACCGGATTTGTGAAAAGAATTGCCCTGCTCCCTCTTGAAAACCACACCGCAGAGCGGTTTGTGGAAAAGCAGGTGCGTGATCTGTTAAGTACCCAGGTGATGAGCATGGGGTTTTTCGAGGTTCTGGAAAAGGGAGATCTGCGCCGTTTTCTCAATGACGAAATTGTGGGGGAAGACAAGACCTCCATCCCTCAGGCAACGGCACGTAGACTTGGGCGCGAATTCGGTCTGCAGGCATATATGGCTGGATCGGTTGAAGGGTATAGCCTCGAACGCAACGGGAGCTATTCCTATCCGGTGGTCGCCTTGACCTTGCGCTTGGTTGAGATTAACAGTGGAAAAATTTTGTGGCAGGCGAGCCATGTGAGCTCAGGTTACAGCACAAAAGATCGTTTGCTCGGGCTAGAAAGTGACAATCTGCATCAGGTGGCCAGGCAGTTAATAGAAGATATGCTTGTTACCCTTACCTACTAAGGCACAAAAGCAGGGTGAAAAGAGAAGCATAAAAAGAAAATGCCGAACATGGAGGAGGATTGCGGTGGCAGCTGTTTTTCCCGATACATATGTAAGACTGTGCATCTGTATATGGATAGCAGCGGTGCTTTTGAGCCTTCCCGGGACCGGGCAGGCTCAGGAACGCCCGATAATTGCGCTATTGCCGGTAGCCGATCTAAGCTCAGGGGTCGCTCTGTGGGATCAGGAACTGCAGCGCACATTGCATGCCGCCCTACTCTCTGGCGGTTTGCACATGGTTGCACCAGAGCGAGTTCTGGAGGAAGTTCGATCTTTGCGCCTACGCGATCTTGGGGAAGTAGACCGTTTCTCCTGTCGCCAACTGGGCACGCGTTTAGGCTGTACCCATCTTCTGAGCATCAGCATTACCGAATTGACTGGGGCAAAAGCCCCAACATTGGGGCTTTTGTTTCAGCTATATCACGCTGTCAGCGGCAAACCGATATGGGGTGAAACGCGCACCTATTCCGCCGCTGACCAGATTACTCTCCTTGGATTACAGCAAGATGTAGACCTAGCGCGTCTGGTGCGTCAGGCCGCAGAGGACTTGGTCAAAGCGCTTGGGAATATTTCTCCTTATGTTCTAGCACGCGCTGGGGCGGAGGTGCCTGCGAACTACGCCATTGAGGTGGTTGACTGTTCCAGCTCTCTGGTGCGCTGTGGTGGCAATGTCCAGTGCCGGATTAAAATACGCACTGAGGATACCGATATCGGTATGTTCAGGCTTGAACTGGGGGGAAGAGACTTTGCCCTGCATTGTGCGGAAGTGAATTCCGCCCAAAGAAATATCTATATTGCTCAGCTTGAAGCTCCTGCTGAGCCAGGCGTTTACCCGATTCGCTTAAAACACGCAGCGGCTCAAGCTGTGGTGATGTATACCACCGTAACGCAGATAGAGGCAGTAAGCGAGGCGGTACACCTTGAGCTGGAGTCATCAGCGGTGGCGGATGTCTCCCATGGTGTACCGATGTTCAGCCGCCGCTTAACTTTGCACCCACGCATGCAGGATAAACGACCTCTGGATAAATGGATTTTTGAGATTTTCGACAGTCAAAAAAACAAAGTTGTGTCCCAGCAGAGTAGCGGGGATCTGCCTGCAACGCTGCAATGGGCGGGTATTGATGCACGCAGACATCCTTTAGCATCCGGAGTATACACGATAAAACTTAAGATTAAGGACGTGGCCGGTTTTACTGCAAGTACAAGTACCGAGGTTTATTTGCATCAACCTCGCGAAGAGCTTGCAACCCTGGAAAAAGTCCACAAGGAGGGAGAAACAGCTTTACTCCTGCGCAACAAGCACTCTGCTGGAGAATCTCACACTTGGAAAATGTACATAACCGACCAGAGTGATAACGAGCTCTATAAAGTTTCTGGCACAACACTGCCGGCCAAGATTATCTTGCCTGAGAACGTTACGCGCGAGCAGGATCTGTTTTGTCAACTCTATGTGCAGGATAGCATGGGCAACAGATACTGGACGGAAACTACCCCGGTAGGTCAGTACATCGCAGCCGATGTTGAAGGGGAAGAAAAAAAGAGTAAAGGTGGAAAAGCGCAGAAGCTGGTATGGAACACCGGATTTTAATAGTGATACGCATTGTTGTCCTGCTCCTGCTCTGTAGCGTGGGCGGCTGCACTAGGGGTGGTGAATATGTATACACTGCTGCGCCACAGATGCAGATACGTTTGTGTCATGTGGCACTGTTACCGCTGCTGAATGAAACAGAAAACAGCACGGCGGCAACCCTGAGTTACCGTACCATGACCACCGAACTTATGGCTGTGCCCCAGGTGCGGATATGTAACCCGGCGGAGGTTAAAAACGCCCTGCGTCGGCATCAGATCTTTCCCAGCGAGATATACAGTGCTCCTAGCTCGGTATTCAGGGCCATGGCAGAGGAGTTGCAAGTTGAGGGCTATATTCGGGGCAAGGTGATCACCTTTACCCAGGAGTACGCTGACAGCACGACTAAGGTACCGCATATAACCCTGCAACTCGAGCTACTTAAGGCGGACGGCAGTCTTATTAGCCAGATGTTCTATACGCGCCGTGGGGACGACTATCGCAGCCTGATGCACTACGGTGTGGTTTACAGTTACACAGAACTCGCGGCCAGAATGACGCGGGAGATAATTGCGAAATGGGTTGAACAGGGGCAGGTCGGATGCAACCCCTGATCTGCCAACCAAAACTACAGGAGATCGTTACATGCGCTTACGTTTAGGATATATGCTCCTCGCCCTGCTCCTCTGGGCTAATCCAGCTTCAGCTTGGTTCTGGGACAGTGACCTTCTGGTAACTATAAACCAGCAGGAATACCGAAATGCCGATTATAAGTCTTGGTGGGACCAATGGCGCGAACCGGAGATGGAGGTGCCGAACACTCCTGATTCATTCATAGATTTCCAGCTCAAGGTTCAGGAAGCCGAGACCATGGAGCTGTATACCCGCCCTGAATATCAGCGCAAGATGAGAGTGTTCCTCAAGGTTCGCTCCCTGATGCTTCTACGTGAGGAGGAAATTCTCGCAAAAGTTGGGAAGCCGCCTGAAGCTGAGCTACGCCAGTTATATGTAGACAGATTTCTGCCCCGGTTTACTCTGCTGGCTGTACACCTTGAGACCGAGGAGCAGGCACGTGAGTTTTTGACTGCTGTTACCACTCAGTCCGCGCAGGAGGTACTGGCAGAAATGGGATTAGTGCCAGAAGAACGTCTGGCGCGCCTGGAACAAGCCTACGCCGAACGCTTGGATCCTGCGGTATGGGCACAGATTATCGAACTTGAAGCTGGCAGCTGGGGAGCGCCGTTCGTATGGCACGACCAGTGGAACCTGATGCGAGTGGAAGAGGAGCACGCCTTTGATCCTGAACACTTTTCCCACGTGCGCCCCGCTCTGGAAAAACAATGGCGCGAAGAACAGCGTGCGCACCTCAACCGTGAGCTATTAGCGCAGCTACAGGAAAAATACGCGGTAGAAGTTTATTCCGAGCACATTGAGGCTTTGAGTGAGGAGGGAGTTCCGCCAGCTCTTGAGGGTAAGGTGGGTATCTCTTTTGACGGAGGTGATATCCCTCTTGAATTGTTACATCAGTCCGCCTTGGATGAATGTGAAAAGCGTACCAGCACTCGAAACAATTTCACCTATGTTCAGGCGCTGGATATTGTAGTGCGCGATATGATTGCGCAGACCCTCACCGGTTTCGAAGCGCTGCAGCGCCACTATGAGCAGCATTCACCCTTCAAAGAGATCTTCATCTTCTATTCGCAGCACCGTCTGGTAAAAGAGCTGGAACAGATGGTTCTGAAACCACAGGAACTCGAAGTGAGCTCTGCCGAAGTCGAACAGGCATATACGGAACAGTTGCAACGCTTCTCCTCTCCGGAGGTGCTTTATATGGTGCGGCTGGAAACACGAGAAGCCAGACTGGCACAACAGCTAAGACAGAAATTGCAGCAGGGAATGCCGTTCGATGAAGTAGTACGTCCACTGGCGCCGGAAGGTATCCCCGCGCGTTGGGTTAACCCACAGGAAGAGTCAGAAACTATGCAGATTGCGCTGCGTGGACTTTCTCCGGGACAAAGCGGAGTCCTGGACATTGACGGCAGGGTATGCTTTTTCAAGCTTATCCATCGCGCACAGGAGCAGATACAGCCACTGGAACAGGTCTCCGAACAGCTGCGTACCGAACTGGAACAACAGAAGTTTAACGCGGCGCTAGAGCGGTTGCATACCCGTCTGAGGACGGCATCCACCATCGAAGTGGACGAGCGGGTATGGAAGAGGGTTTATAAGGAGGTGGCGCGTGACGCGTAATCTCGTTTTCATCTTCACGGCGGTGGTTTTGGTGGCGCTGATGTGTTCCTGTACGCCAAGCAAACAGCAGCGTTTTTCCATCCAGAAAAATTGTCTGGAATGTCACGAAGAGTTTAAATCTATCGCACAACAACCGGTTCCACATGATCCAGCACAGAAGAATAATTGCAGCGCATGTCACCGCAATCACGGCATTATTGGGGGGGCGTATCTGCACAAATCGGTGCCGGAGGTGTGCTATCCCTGCCATGAACAATACCACCCGGCTCAACTCCACAGCAATGTGCATCAGCCGGTGGCTGAGGGTAGCTGTGGTGGGTGCCATAAACCCCATGGGAGCGAGTATGCAGGGCTGCATCCCGTAGCCCCGCAACAACTATGTTTTGAATGCCATCCCCGCACCGGATTTAACGGCGATACAGCCCAGCCCCATCCGCCAGTACAGCAGGGATGTGGCACCTGTCATGCGCCTCACAGTAGCGCCGCAGATATGCTTCTGCTGCAGAGTGAAACCCTGCTGTGTGCTACCTGTCATGCACCCGAGGGTTTGAGCTCTGTGCACGGGGAGATTCCGCTCACAGGATGTTCTGAATGTCATGACCCACACGGTGGCAGGGCCCCAGCTCTGTGGCGGTGTTCTGTACATGCTCCCGTCGCCGCTGGGCGTTGCGCCGACTGTCACAAACCTGGCAGTGCAGTCACCCAGGCTCCCGAAGATCGACTCTGCTCGCTATGCCATGCCAATGTGCAGCAACAGGCACAACGCAATCAGGGACACGCACCGGTGGTGGAGGGTAATTGCTCTGCTTGCCATGTGCCCCACGCCAGTGACTCCCCGGCACTGCTTAAAACCGACAGTAGCCGCCTGTGCCTTGGATGTCATGAAGAGATCCAGGTTGGGGATGCACACCATCCTGATGCTGGAGAGCGGGATTGCCTTGAGTGCCACGCCCCGCATCAGGCCGCAGCCGGGGCCGACTATCTGCTCCGCGCCCCAGCCAGCGAGACGTGCGTGGAGTGTCACTCCTATCCAGAACGATCTGCAGTGGTGCAACATCCTCCGGTGCAACAGAATGACTGCCGCCGCTGCCATCGTATGCACGCTGCGGGTGCCCCCGGCCTGCTTGTCACTGCTCAAGATAAGCTCTGCAGTAGCTGTCATTCTGCGGTACGTCAGGATATGGCAGCGACATCGGTGCATGTTCCTCTGCTTCAGGGAAAATGCAGCGCCTGTCACGCTCCGCATGGAGCGTCAAAGCCTGCATTGCTGGAGGCAGCAGAACCACAACTGTGCTTGCAATGCCACGAAAACACCGCAGCGCAGTATGGAGCAGGTTACGCCCATACGCCTTTCGAGCGCGGTAGATGTCGCGACTGTCATCAACCCCACGCGGGTGAACATGCCTTTCTGCTTAATCAACCAGAAGGTGAGGTGTGCTTTACCTGTCATACCGCAACCAAGCCCGGCACTGCTGCGTTCGAACATCAGCCCTTTGCCACTCAGCGCTGTAGCGCGTGTCATCAATCGCACGGCAGTGATATCCAGGGTTATTTGCGGCGCGCAAAACCTGGTTTGTGCCTGGGATGCCACCAGCAGATAGACGATTTTTGGGAAAAAGGCAGAGGACATAAGCCCGCAGTGGAAGGGGAGTGTGGCGCTTGCCATGCTAGCCACGGTGCAGACTATGCCGCATTGCTGGTGCGTCCGCGTGAGCAGATCTGTACCAGTTGTCATCAGGTCGACACCCCTGAAATGGACCTAAGCCACGGGGGCATACAGCTCTCAGCTCAGATGTGTACCACCTGTCACGACAGCCACGGGGGCCCGGAGGCTTCACTGTTGTTTCCGGTGCAGCATGCCCCTTTTGCTGAGGGCAAATGCGCGTCCTGCCATGAGGAGAAAAATAAATGATGTATCGTAGTATTAGATGCAACAGGTGGAAGACCCTCCTGGCGGTTATTGGATTTATACTCTTTCCTGCCTGCGCCAGTCTGGCGCTTAACTGTGTCCAGTGTCATGACAGCATCAACTTCAAGGGTACCTACGAGCATGAGCCGGTAGCGCGTAATCGCTGTGATTCCTGCCATAGTTTGCACGCCTCCCGTCATGCCGGACTGCTGCAGCAGGCGGAAGCACAGATGTGTAGTCGCTGTCATGGCGAAGCAACAGAAGCTTGGGCACAGAGCTCCTACACCCACAGCCCGGTACACAAAGGCGAATGCACCAGCTGCCATGCTCCCCATGCCAGCGCCGTCAAAGGATTGCTCAAAGATGGACAGAAAGAGGTATGTGCCGCATGCCATACTAGTTTGAGCGCTACGCAAGGAAAGCAACATGCTCCCTTTAAGAAAGGCCAGTGTGCTAGTTGCCATGCCGTGCACGGCAGCGACCATCAGGGATTGCTGCGGAGCGAGGATTCTGAATTATGTCTCGGGTGTCATAAAACCGATTCAACCTGGCAGCAGCGGCACAACGGGCGTAAGGCGCAAGGGATGAACTGTCTTGAATGTCACCATCCCCATGCCAGCACAGAAAAAGCCCTGTTGCGCCCTTTGCAACATAAGCCTTTTGCTTCAGGCAACTGTGCTGCGTGTCACTCTGGTTCCAGCGCGGATGGACGCTGCCTCTCCTGCCACACTCCTGTATTGCCCCAATTCAAGCGGGTGCACACCCATCTTCAAGGCAAAGGGACTTCGAGCTGTACTGCATGCCACAGCCCCCATGTCAGTAGTCAAACAGGGCTATTGAAGGGGATTTCCGGAAGTGTGTGCCGTAGCTGCCACGCCGACAAGCTCGAGCGGCGCAAACAGGCGCTCCACGTTCATCCACAGGCCAACCACTGTAGTGACTGTCACACCGGTCACGGATCTGATGAACCTTATATGCTGCGCGGTGGCATGGCTGGGGCTTGCGAATCCTGCCATGGTGAACATAGCACCTTTACCCATCCGATCGGGGAAGATGTCCTTGACCCGCGCACCGGTACCCCGATGGACTGTATCTCGTGTCATTCGCCGTGTACCGGTACCATGTTTGAACATAATCTGCGCGGTGGGCGTGAGCGTGGCTTGTGCCTGCCGTGTCATCCGGGATATTAAAGGTGAGGCTATGAATTTTACCCAGATTACCATTGCCGTGCTGTTCTATTGTTGCATCTTGTCGCTGCCGGCCTCTGCTGCCGATTGGATCAGTCAGTGGCGTGCCCCCGACCCTCAGTCCGACGTGCGCCTTCAATCCGCTCTAGCAATGGTTTTCGATGCTCAGCGGGAACGTATCTATATTGCTGACGGCCTGGCAGGAAAACTGCACGCCTTTGACCTCAATGGTCAGCATCTTGATGATTTTGATGCTGGGGGCGATCTAGGTATCCCCGTTTCCATCACCCTGCAGCGTTCGGGGCGCTTCTGGCTCGTTGATCGTAAGGCCAATGCGTTGGTGCGAGTAGTGCCCGAAGAGCAGCGTATTGAACGTTTCCCTTTTTCCCTCACAGGGGCAAGTGCCATGCTGCCGGAGAAGGTGGTGTGGCATCCGGATGCGGGGTTGATGGTGCTCGACCGTCTTAGCGGCAATGTTCTCGCGCTGGACGACAATCTCAATGTGCGCGGGCGGTATGGGAATAATTGTGTCGATGTTGTGAGTGCAGCGGGGAAAATCTGGCTTTTGCAGGCTGATTCCAGCGTTGTGCAGGTCGACCCCAGTGGTAGGGGGCAAGAGGAGCGTATCGTATTACGCTATGAACTCAAACGTCCGGCTGCGCTGGAGCGCAATCTCCAGGGGCAGTTGTTTGTGGCGGATCGTGGGCTGTGTCAAGTGTTGGTTTTCTCCCCCACCGGCAGCTATCTGTACAGTATTGGGGCGCGTGGGAATCGCCTCGGGCGCTTCAGTGCACCGCGTCAGCTACTGCTCCTTGATACCGATCAAGGTCAGGGCGTTCTGGCGGTCCTCGACGAAATTAATCGCTGCGTAGACCTATTCAGGCGCTGATAACGTCTGGATAAAGAAAAGTCTAAGTAGCTTAAGGGAGTGTTTATGCCTGGATCTGGCACACACATAAACGGAAACTACCGTGTATGCACGGTGTGGCGCGTACGGTTGGATCTTATATCTAGCCTGCTGGGTTTCCTTGTGTTCCTGCCGTTTTGGATCGCTCCAGTGCACGCACGTGTCAACGGTCCCTGCTCCAATTGTCACACCATGCATTACAGTCAGGACAATACTATCCTCTCTGAATGGGATGAGGGGGGGCCGCACCAGGCGCTACTACGCACCGATTGTGGTGGATGCCATACCGGTACCAATGAGCTCGGCGCAGATACTCCCTTTGTAATGTCGGCCGCCCCAAACTATGGAGAAAATGGTACCGGTATGGATACCACCACCCTTGCAGGGGGCAGCTTTTACTGGGTGACTCAGCCCGCCAACGGGGCTGTTGGCGGGGATGCTACGGGTCACAATGTTGCCGGATTAACTCTTGCGGACAGTACTCTCAACACCCCACCCGGCTTTGATGGAGGCCGTGCTGCTGCTGACGGCAGTGTGCCCGGTGCAGGAATATGGCCGAGCGGACAGCAGGTTACCTGCGCCGGTATCTACGGTTGTCACGGTACCCATGCAGAAGCGGTGCAAACTAACGCCATCCATGGGGCACATCATGGCGATCTCGGTGGGGCACGTATCAGCCCCGGCACTGCTCCGGCAGCCGGGTACCGTTTTCTGGTTGGAATAGAGGGTTACGAAGACTCGAACTGGGAATTCCACCCGACAGCGGAAGCGCATAATCAGTATAAGGGGGTGAATAACCCCGGGGGCAGCAACACAAGCACTATCAGCAGCCTGTGTGCTCGTTGTCACGGTACTTATCACAGTGGTACCGGAAATATCGGAACTGCTTCCCCGTGGTTACGCCATCCCACCGATTACGATATGGGCAACACTGACACTTTAAGTGAGTATCGCAACTACGGCGGCACGGGCAACACCTACAACCCGGCAGTGCCGTTGGCGAGTGAAACAGTGACCACCGTAAAAAGAAGCGTTACCTTCAGCAACGACACTATTGTTACCTGTATATCTTGCCACCGCGCACACGGAAGCAAATACTACAAAGCTATGCGCTGGAATTACGCCGGCAGCGCTACAGGGGGGCTGTGCGGAGAATGTCACAGCAGCAAGGATTGATGGGGATTTATATATGGTCAAGCTAGATGTACGTGTGTTGATGTGTCTGAGGATTTGCATCGTTGCTGTTGCGCTCCTTTCAGCCACCACTTGCGTTTATGCTGGCGCCTATGCAACTTCAGCCCATGGCGATCCCGATGCTGGAGTGTTGCGCTCCAGTATACCGGAGGCATACATCAGAGGTAACTGCGCCCACTGCCATGAGCAGCACGCCAGTGTCGGGGGGGTCCAACCTTCTCCAGCTAATGCCACTGTCAGTGGGTTTGCCTTATTTAGTACAAATTTCAGTGGCCGGATGGTCTCGCCCTATACCCAGGAGGATAATTTCTGCTTTCAGTGCCATACGGTTTTATCCTCTCATCAGGTGGGGGGATCAATTTTAAACCATGACTATGCAGAAACCTTTGGTGGCTACGATGAAGGGACTGACGAGGGAATTCTGGAGCAATTCAATCACTCCAGCGGTATGGAGAATTCTTACCATAACCTTCGAGATATACAGAAATATGCGGCGGATAACTTTGACTGGTTCAAGGAAGATTCTAATCCCTGTGTGGCATGTCATAACCCACACCGTGCCCGGCGTAATAAAAACGCGGTGGACAATCCGGTGCTGACGGCTATCTCCCGCCCGACCGATCACGAAAACCTGTGGGGCGATACCCCCGGTGAAACCATGGCTGGTTATAGAGACTACCTGCCCCCATACTTCTACAACTCCGTAACGCGGTACGAACCAGGGGGTAAAACCTATCCAGATTCCAATCTAGTTCCCGACTACTCGACTTTCTGTAATGATTGCCATGCGGTAACCATGCCCCTCATCTACAGCACGGAGTTGGGACGTAATCTTATTATGATCGATTGGAGCAGCGCGGCTGAAGGGGATAAGCACGGCCAGTCTGCACGAACGGGTGAAACCTGGTTGCGCGAGCCGTATGCTTCAGGAAATAAAAGTAATTACGTGCTCAGTTGCCTCGACTGCCACGAGCCCCACGGTTCACCCTATCCATTTTTGGTACGTCGCTCCATCAATGGTGAGCCATTGCACCTTACTTCCGATGTAAACGACGGGCGCGGAAATCAATGCCGCCAGTGTCATAAGGATGATTCATTGTTGGGAACAGGCGACGTCAATGACTGGAAATTGCAGCACCATGGCCAAGGACAATTAAGTCCCTACTCGGGTAGCCAAGTCAGCGGTTGCGGGTGTCACTATGCGGAGGGCTCCGCCGGCGGGGGAGGAAGACCCCCTGCTATTCGCTGTGAAATTTGCCACTATCACGGCTCGTTTGTGCCCAATCCGGCAGGGGAATGGCCTGCTACGGCGCCACTCAAAAACGGTGGCACCAGAAAGACCTTTTAAAGGGGGGAAGATATTCATGCGCCCAGTCTATCTTGGGGTTCTGTTTATTACGTTGTGTTGCATCGGCTGCAATCCAGTAAGGCTTGAGCGACATAGTGGTGCCACAACTTCAAGTGTGGATATGGCACTGGAACAGATTGGGATATATCTGTACTTAAATGGTGCGGAGAGGCAGATTGCTTCTCTTGCAGCAGATATCCGCATGCTGGAGATATATGATGGCACGGCTGGGGTGTGGCTGCCGCTAGAACGCTCTCCCGAAGAGGATAACCATCCTGACGGACAGCACTATTTGGCGGGAGGATTGTTGGCTCCGGGGACATATCCTCAGTTGCGCATAACCCTGGCTGAAAATGACGCACCCATAACCCAGAGTGTGGAGACGGGGCTGACGCGCCTCGAAGCGGGGGAGCGTGTGTGCTTGCAACTGTGGCACAACTTGCCTTCCACGAGTGCCCCTGCAGGGTTGAGTTCTACCGCGTTAAGCGGGAACGGTTCGTGGCATGTGGAGGTGGCTCAGCCACCCTACACCGGCGATCTGCTCGCGGTTTTGGGCGGTGAGGGGACCGAAGTACTGCTCCTGCGCAGCGATAATCTCCACACTCGGGTTGCCATTGGACTACAGGAGCGCTGGAACGACTGGCACCTACTTGATGATGAGGGGATCTGGGGGCTGACTGCTACCTCCATGACCCTGCGCGAACGTGGAAGTTGGCGTGTGCTGGATCGCCTCGGGTTGCCTCTGGTGGAGCATGCCACCGAGTTTGCCCCGGCCATGCAGGCAACAGGTGTTTCCGACGGAGAGCCAACGTTTTTTATTACCGACAGCGGTGGCAACCGCTTGGTGAGCATTGAACGCCGGAGTGGAGCGCAGAATATATATGCTGCGGGGTTTTCCCCCACCCAAATTTTGGTGCAGAGATACACTACTGCTAGTGGAACCTTTAGTGGCGGGGGAGAAGGTGAGGTTATAGTGGTGAGCTCCGCCGACGGCGTGTATCTGTTCGATCCCCAGAGTGGCGCCAGTCGCCGCTACAGCAGCTCATACCGTGTTGCCGATATGGCTGGCGATATCGAGGGTGATATGGGTGGCACCAGTAACCGGGTGATTCTGGCGTTGGGGCGGATAAATGAGGTGCATAGCTATGCATTACCGGAGTTCAGTTTACAGGCGCAGTATCTCGGTGCGGCCCCGCCCCAGCAGGTACTGGTAGTGCGTAACCAGGTACTGGTTTCGGCCGGAACTGGCGCACATAACACCTTGATCTGGCTCAACCTGCGGGATATGACCCGCATGGGGCAATTGCCCCTGCCTTTCGCTTTGGCGGATATGCTCTATAGCCCGGTTACTTCCAGTGTTTATGCTCTATCGCGTGACGGGGTACACCTTTTGCAGATTGATTCAATAGCTCGGCGGATTGATAGGCATACGATTTTGCCCACGCCGGGCCGCCGTCTGCTCTTGGTAGAGCCGCACCGCACTGAATCTGGTTTGTATTACCCCTGATTTAACTTATTGAGGAATAGTACACATGCAACGTGTGGTAGCATATTTGATTGTCATTATATTTATAATGAGTGTAATCTTTTGGGTTAGTTCTCGTCCAGCTAGCGGAGCGGCCGTTGCTGCTGATTGTCGAGCTTGCCATATCGAAGAGGTCGACTCGGCACAATCGCGCTTGTTCGTCCATGCTCCTTTCCGGGATGGTGACTGTGCAGTCTGTCATGTGCAGGAACAAATTCAAAACCTAAAAAGTGCAATATCTGGTGCGGCAAAGGCAGAAACGTCAGCGCTTGAACCTGCTCAAATCCGCGCGGTAGATGTGCACTGGATACGGGAATGTTACGAACCGGCCCGGGACCTGATTCTCACGGTAGACAGTGCCGAAATCCAGAGTATGCTGGTGGTGGAGATTTGGGACCAGTGTCGCAGTGAGCACCAGTATGTGATGTCGGTCCCACCTCTTGGCCAACTTGAGGCAATTTCGTCGCGGGGAGCATCCCCTTTTGTCCTGCATAAAATGAGTTTGCAGCGCGACCCTCGCGACTCTGATACGTTGGTGGTGCAGTGTACCGGGAGTGTTCCACTGCGCGGGCAGATATACTTACAGCGCACAGATATCCCTGATCGGGTAGTGGAAGTCGGTCCCGTTTATCAGACGGAAATCAAGGTGAGGATACCGGGTCTGAAGCACGATGTCGGTTACAGTCTATATTTAGAGGCTGAGGATGCTAGCGGCAGACAGCAGCGTTCTTTAGTGCATGAATTTGTGCTGGAACAGCTATCCGCTCGCTCGAAAACTGCGCTTTCTGTAGTGATTCCAAGCAGTGGCGACTGCGATTTGGAAACAAGCATGGCCCTGTATCGCGGTAGTTGCGCGGGTCTGCCATGCTATCTTCTAGCGATCGAAGCGAATGAGCCTGTCACTCTTTCAGTCGGAACGCTCAAAGGCGTTGCATCTTCCTTGACGCCCCTGTACGGCACGGAAGAGCAACAGGAAGGGGAATCGGCAATTTTCGGGCGTTTCGACCATCCAAGTATGGCGGAACCACGCTTCACTAATTACTCAGCCTGTCGTGCTTGCCACCCTGGCTCCTTTGGCCCTATGTCGCATCCGGTGGATATAGTCCCTTCCTCGGGGATGAAGGTTTCAGCAGAGCTGCCTCTGATGTCAGATGGACGCATAAGCTGCATGACCTGTCATGAAATTCACGCCGGAGATGAACATTACCGTCTGCGCTTTGAATCCAAGCGAAAATTGTGCAATGGTTGTCACGAACACTACTGAAACACCAAACAAACATAGGTGGAGAAAGAGAATGCTAACCACAGACGACAAGAATAAACCCTTTTCTGAGTTTCGACGTAAACCACTGAACCTGGGAGTAAAGTCAGAGTTTCAGCGTTGGCTCATGTGGCGTATCTTCGGGGTAGTCTTGCTAAGCGCCTTAGCAGCAGCTTTGGTGCTATATTTCTATGCTAGACATGAAACCGTAACAACCTTTTACGATGCCCACATCAAGTTGCGCCGTGTCAGCGATCTGCTCCTGCCCGTGGTCCTTTCCGGTACCGGGGTGAGTATGTTGGGTGGTTTTGCGCTAGCACTTTTTCTGCCCCAGAAGATTGCTGGACCCCTCTTCAATATCGAGCGCACCCTTGAACGTGTTCGACGCGGAAGCTTAATGCCGCGGGTTAATCTACGCCGAAATGACTGCCTCGAGGAGATGGCGACAGAGGTAAATCTCACCCTGGATTTCATGCATGATCGCATTGTTGAAGCCTCTGGACTTCACGACGAACTCTGCGCTGTGCTGGATAACACTGGAGATGAACGTATTAGTGAGATATTAGGGCGACAACAGAAATTACTGAACAGTTTACTTGAACCGCCCCTGTGAGTTTTGCCCCAAGCAAGTGGAGCAGTTGGGTCAGGTGCCCCAGAACAATACGTAACAAGAAAATATGCGTAATTTCAACACCTGTAAAAACAGACAGACTCGTAGTTATATCCGCGTAACTAAACAGCTTTTTCCCTTCCTTAAAAACTATATAGCATTTGCGTAAGATTGGCACAGGTTTAGCATTAAGTAGTCTAAAGATGCAAACGTAAGTGTGCGTGTAGGGTGTACATGTGAGTGGGTGGAGATGTAAACGTGAAATGTTGCGTCAACTGCTGTAGCACTGCCACCACCACGGCAAAATTCCAGAAGATAGGGTTCCGGCGTAGAAACATGTATCCAGAAGTGAACGTGTGTTCGTTCGCGTTCGTAGGGGTATGTCTGTAGCCTGGGGAAATTTTCTGCAAGCAACATAACTCGCGTTGCCACTTACATTTTCGTGCGTGCATCCTCAATGCTTTATTGGCGAAGTAATAACCAAATCAAAGGAGAGGAAGGAGTTACTATGAATATCAAGGTTTTATTGTCCCTGACGCTGGTTCTGGCGTTAAGCATCAGCGGTTCTGCCGCCTGGGCCAAGGTGTACGGGCCCTGTTCCGACTGCCATACTATGCATAATTCACAACATGGGGTGGTCGATACCACTTTGGCAGGGGCCCCCCTGGATGGTGGTCCAAGTCGCTCATTGACTAAAGGCGACTGCGTTGGCTGTCATACCGGACAAAACGATGGCACCGGTAATATCCCATACGTTACAGCAGCTACAGAACCTACCTATACTTCGGCAGATGGAACCACCGGTAACACGTTGGCTGGCGGAAGTTTTTACTGGGTGGCGAACGGTGCAGATGCAAAAGGGCATAACGTCCTTAATATAGCTACAGGAAAAGATAGCAATATGCCTAACCTTAATCCGCCAGGATGGGATCCGGCAGTTAGTAACAATGCTATTGCCGGTGGTGAAGCAATGTGGTCTAAGCAACTTACATGTGCGGGAACGTATGGTTGTCACGGACCGCATAGTGCAGAGGATGACTTCCAGGATATCGCTGGGGCGCATCATGGGGATGATGCGGTTGTTGACGGTAGTACGGCAGCGAAAAGTTATCGTTTCTTAAATGGTATAATCGGGTATGAAGATCCGGATTGGGAATACCGTCCCACCAAAACTGCTCGTAATGAGTACCATGGTGTTGCGCGAAAAACTATAACCGCTGGTGGCGCTGAAACCGATCAGAAAACTATCAGCTACTTCTGTGCTACCTGTCATGGAAACTACCATTCCGGATCTGGGGTCACCTACGCGGGACAAGACGCAGTCATTGGTGAGAACCCATGGTTACGTCACCCCTCAGATTACGATATGGCGGATACCACAGCTGGCTCTGAATACCGCTCATACAATCAAGATGGAACCTACAGTGTTGAAGCACCTGTTGCTTTTAACCTCGGAACCAGTGTGACTAAATCTACGCATGCACTTAATTCGGTCGCGTTTACTGGTGGTAAGGCTATCGTAACTTGTATCTCATGTCACCGCGCGCATGGTTCTCCTCATGATGACCTGTTGCGTTGGGCGTATAGCCCAAATGACATTGGTGCGGTTATGGAAGCAGGTGGTGGAGCCGGTAACGTCGGATGTTTTGTGTGCCATACGACTAAAAACTAAGTAAAAGTACCAGTTTGTTTCACCCTGTCGGCCTTCTGGGGTGGTTGTGTAATCATTGAATGTATTGGCCATGGGCGCCAGCTTCGGCTGGCGCCATTTTTTTCCTGTTACGCTAGCGTGACTGAGGATTCATGTGTAAGCATGGACGATAAAGTATGGATTCCAAAGATTGGCGTTACCGCAGTCATCTGTTTTTGTTGATAGCAGTCTTGTTGTTTATGTTGATAGCGATCTATATCCTCGAACGCCGCATTGTTGGGGGAACGGAGGTATGGCGCTGCGTCAGCGGATATGGTCTGGGCTTAGGTTTGGGTTTGAACAGTCTGGCGCTAGGCTATTTGCTTAGTCGTGCACAGAAGGGAAGGGGAAACACTGCTCTGTCAGTTTCTAATTTCTCCTATGAAGAGGTGTTCCACAAGGGAGAGATACTGATCCATGTGATCGATCTAGAAGGGCGGATTCTGTATGTAAATCAGGCGTGGAAGGATCTGCTGGGTTATGCGGATACTGACTTGATGCAGAAGAATATTTTCAGTGTGATCGATGCGGAGTGCCAGAGTTTTTGTCGTCAACGCTTGCAAAATTTGCTACAACGCAAGGAGGATAAGGAGCTGTTTCAGATTAGTATGCGCACTAAGAGCGGGGAGAAGGTTATTCTGGAGGGCAATTGCTCGCTAGGATATGTCAAAGGGAAACCTCAAAGTGTACGTGCCCTGTTCCGCGACATTAGTGATCGTAAGGTCCAAGAGCAACACCTGCTTCGCTTAGCATATTACGATGGCCTCACTGGCCTGCCTAACCGCCACCTTCTGCCTGACCGCCTGCGTCAAGCTATGGCGTGTGCTGCGCGTTATGCCCAATACTGCGCCGTGGTATTTCTCGATCTTGATGGGTTTAAGCAGGTAAATGACACCCTTGGACATGCCCAGGGAGATTTTCTCCTACGCCAGGTTGGTCACCGTCTGTCTCAGTCACTGCGCGAAAACGACACGGTTAGTCGTATTGGTGGAGATGAATTTGTCATTGTGGTAACAGGTCTACGTGAACTGACGCACATCGCCGGAATAGTGCACAAGCTACAGAGCCATTTGGAGCACCCCTTTGCTCTCGAAGATATGGAGTTTGTTATCCGAGCTAGTTTTGGCATAGCGGTGTATCCTGATGATGGTGCCACGGTGGAAACCCTGCTGGCACGTGCTGACCAAGCCATGTATGCGGCTAAACAGAACGATAAGGGAGGCTATCGTATGTACTCAACCAGTCGTGATCTAGTCTAGAATGTTTTACTTGCCGCTCCGGTCACTTGAAAGTCTGCCTTTTGCCCCAGTTCAAACCTTAATTGCATCGATTATTGTTGTGTCCTGCCTATTAAGCAGTACCTCCACACTCTAGTTCTAAAAAAAAGTATATGATACATATTTGCGAACGCAGACATGAGCGCGGTTGCGCCGAAGTTATGAGTTAAAAGGTAAATCAGATAATCTCTCTGAAACGGCAGGGTGTTGTTTCAGGGATTCGGAGATGTTTATCGGTATGAAGCTCAGTATACAGGTCAAAATGATATTGACCGTTATTGTGGGGGTGTTGCTGTGGGGCTGGCTCCATTATTACATCCAACAGCGGGAAATTTTGCCGAGTTACCACCGCCAGGAAGAACTTCTTATTCACGCACAAACCAGGCACGTGCGAGAACTGCTGAGTTATGAGCTCGAAGCCCTTGACCAGTTCTGTTATGACTGGGCCGCATGGGACGATTCATACATATTTATCCGGGACCGCAACCTTGCGTACATAGAGTCCAACCTTGTTTTCACCTCCTTTGACCACAATAATCTGAATTTGATCCACTACGTTGATATCACTGGGCGCAAAGTCTGGCATAACTTCTATGATTTAAGTCGCAGCGAACCGTATGCTGACGACACCTTTTGGTCGCGACCGCAATGGAACATGGATGAACCTTTTTTGCAGATTAAAGAGGATGACGGTTCGCTCACAGGGCTGATCGGTCTTAAACAGGGGGTTATGCTCATAGCTGCGCGTCCGATTATACCCAGTACGGGGAGGGGTGAAATACGTGGGTACTTGATCATGGGACGTATGCTTGGGGGCAAGGTAACTAGTCGGATTAATCACCACCTGCGCAATAAAGTCGAATTTCTCTCCTGGAAGCAAGCTGAGGCATCATTCAGTGCGGATGAACTTAATCAGTTGCGTCAGGATATGGTCCTCAGTCGTCCAGCCCCAGATGATGTCGGTATTTTGCAAGGACATATAGCTCTATTTGATCTGTGGGGAAAGCCAGTTGTGGTGGCCCAGATGCAGATGGAGCGCACCTTGATGCAGCAAGGAGAAAAAGCGCTGCTGCGGAATGTACAGGGAAACCTGATTGCGGGGAGCGCTGTTTTGCTCTTGATGCTGGTGATTTTGCATCGGTTTGTGGTGTTGCCGCTGCGCCACCTTACTTCCAGTGTGCAACATATTGGAGGCGATAATGCCCAATGGACTGAACTGCCCGAAAGTCTCAAAGGAGAGGATGAAATTGGCACTCTGGCGCGTGAGTTTGAACGCATGCTGGGTAGGATAAGAACTCAGATAGAATTCAAAGACGAAATAGCGGTTAAGTTGGAGCGCAGTAAAGCCAGAACCCGTCTGGTTCTGGATACCACACCGGATGCTATTTTAAGCGTCAGCGCTGATGGAACGATAAAAGCAAGCAACAGGGGTGCGGATCTCATGCTCGGTTATGAGGATGGCACACTGACAGGAGAGAAGATTTATACGATTCTAGCCTCACCGTTTAGCGAACGACTGCAGGAACAACTACGGACAGATGCGCGTTCGTGTCGTTGCTTTACCGCTGGTTGCGAAGCGCGTGCCCGACGACGCGATGGAAGTGAGCTGTATGTGCATGTGCGCGGGTGCCCCATGGAAGAGAATCCCGAGCCCATGTATTTGTGGACCATCCGGGACATCTCTGAGCTCAAGGAGATGCATGAACAGGTGTCTCACCATGAGCGCCTGGCAGCTATTGGCCAGATGGGGGCATCGGTGGCTCATGATGTGCGCAACCCCCTGACAGGAATCAGCGGCGGGATCCAATTACTTCTTAAGCAGGGTGGACTGACCCCGGTGCAACACACGGTGTTAGAGGAGATGCTGACACTTGCAGATCGTATCGAGCATACGGTTACCCAGATGCTGGCATTTTCTAAACGCTGGGAACCCTCCACCCAGAAAATCAACCTGGTTGATTTTCTTCAGAGTATCGGCAAAGAATTCTCCGCGCGCAAGGAGTTTGCCAATGTAACCTTTGCTTTCGGTGGAGAACGACGGTTGTATGTAATGGCTGACCCCGAACTGATGCGTCAGGTGTTCAATAATCTGTATCAGAATGCGAAGGAGTCTATGTATAATGGAGGCTCTATTGGTTCCGTTGTAACCCGTGAGGCAGGTGTAGCCAAGGTGCTGATTAAAGACAGTGGCGCGGGGATGGAACAGGAGATTGTCAGTAGAGTGCTTGAACCCTTTTATAGCACCAAGAGGGAGGGAACCGGTCTTGGTTTGTCCATCTGTCGCAAGATTGTGGAGGCGCATGACGGCAGCATGGATTTTACAAGTAAACCCGGTGTAGGGACTATGGTGACAGTCTCACTCCCCTTGGGTAACCAGGAGTTGCTCGTACAGCATAATGGGGCAAAAGCATGTGATAACGTTGCGACTGGCATTTTTGCGGATGTTGAGGCCAATCGGCATAAATAGTTTAAGCTCAGCATGTTTGTAGATTTTTGAAGAATAAAAAAACGCCTGAAGCAGTTCTTGTTGAATAGAGTGCTTCAGGCGTTTTGGTGTCGGTTGTTAATTAAGTTTGCAGCAGTGCTCAGTTCTTTTCCAACAGATGGCGTGCCCGCTTGACTACGTTGGCACAGGTGAAGCCGAAGTGCTGCATCAGTTCGTTACCGGGAGCGCTGGCACCGAACCCCTCCATGCCTATTATGGTCCCATCTAAGCCTACATAGCGTTCCCAACCGAAGGTGCTCCCTGCTTCAATAGCTAGACGTTTGCGACATTCCGGCGGGAGGATCTTTTCTTTGTAGGAGACGTCCTGCTCTTCAAACAGTTCCCACGAGGGGATGGAGACCACCCGGGTGCCAATGCAGTCTTTTTCCAACTCCTGTCTGGCTGCCAGAGCGTGTTGTACTTCTGAACCACTAGCGAGAAGGATGAGGCTTAGCGCGTGCTCTTCGGTAGCAAGGATGTATGCACCTTTATGCAATAGTTCTGCGCTGGTAGCTTCTGTGCGCTCCAGGGTTGGCAATCCCTGGCGGGTGAGTATTAGTGCGGTGGGGCCGGTGCGCTGCAACAGGGCGGCTTTCCAAGCTTGGACAGTTTCGTTTGCATCGCAAGGGCGGATCACCGTGAGGTTCGGCACGCTGCGCAGGCCGCTGAGCTGCTCAATAGGTTGGTGTGTAGGTCCGTCTTCACCTACCCCAATAGAATCGTGGGTGAAGATGTATATTGGGGAAATTCCCATTAATGCAGCCATCCGCATGGGGGGGCGCATGTAGTCGGAGAAAATCATAAAGGTGGCGCCGAACGGCAGTAGTCCTCTGGTGTGGCACAGGCCGTTAAGGATTGACCCCATGGCGTGTTCACGGATGCCAAAGTGGATATTGCGTCCAGCGTGGCCGGGGCGGAACTCATCCGCCGCGTTTATGTGAGAATTGTTGGACGGAGCCAGATCCGCAGAACCGCCAAGCATCAGCGGCAAGCCTTCGGCCAGAGCATTCAGGGTTTCACCGCTGGCGGAGCGGGTGGCCACACTTTTGCCGGCCTTGAAGTGGGGCAGGAGTTTGTCAAGAGTCGCACTGTCAGGGGATGCAGCGCTCAGCCATGCTGCCAGTTTTGGATTGGTTTTGGCTTTGGAGCTACACTTATGCTGCCATTGTTGTTCTAGCTCGACACCGCGTGATTTAAGTCCGGCCATATGGGTGTATACCGCTGCGGGGACAGAAAAACACTCGTCCGGATTGCGTCCCAAGGCTTGTTTGGTCAACTTCAGTTCTTCACATCCCAGTGGAGCACCGTGCGCAGCGGCTGTTCCCTGTTTATTAGGAGAGCCTTGCCCGATATTGGTACGTGCAATGATGAGGGACGGGCGTGGGTCGCATTTGGCGCGTTCAATAGCTGCGTCTACCTCAAGTAGATTTTCCCCCGTAACCCGTTCTACATGCCAACCGTAGGCGAGATAGCGCGTCGCCACCTCTTCGCTGAAGGCTAGGGAGGTGTCACCTTCGATGGAGATTTTGTTGTCTAAATATACATAGATCAGATTGCCGAGGCGCAGATGGCCGGCAAGGGATGCTGCTTCGGCTGAGACTCCCTCCATCATGTCCCCGTCGGAGCATAGCGCGTAGATGTTGTAATTGAACAGGTCAGGGTCGATCTTCTCTGCTAGGAACCTGGCTCCCATGGCCATACCGGTGCCCACAGCAACGCCTTGTCCTAGAGGTCCGGTGGTGGTTTCAACTCCGGGGGTGTGGCCAAACTCAGGGTGTCCTGGGGTTTTACTCCCAAACTGACGAAACTGCTTAATGTCGTCGAGACTCAGACTATACCCGCACAGATGCAGGGTGCTGTACAGCAGCATGGAGCCATGCCCACAGGAGAGAATAAAGCGGTCACGCCCGGCCCAGTCAGGGTTTGCCGGATTGTAGCGCATATGTCTGGTATATAGAAGATACGCTAGCGGTGCACCTTCCATCGGGGTGCCAGGATGGCCGGAGTTGGCCTGTTCTACCGCATCGGCGGATAGAAGGCGGATGGTGTCGATGGTTAATGCTGCCTGCTTGAGGTCAATCTCTGGTGCTTGCATGTAAACGTGGCTCCTTGGCTGCTACAGCCGGTTTTGTCAGGAAAGGGAGTTCAAGTATGCGGTAATGCTTTTGGCAATAGTCTTAAAGATGTTGGTAAATTCTTTTTCGTTGCGCTCAAGCAGAGTAATCCTGAAGCCTTGCTCCGCAGTTGAAAATGAACTCAATGGTACGGTACATATCCCAGTGGACGCGAGCAGATAGTAAACAAAGCGCTTATCAGGTGAGGTGCCCGGCTCCTGCACCAGCTTTTCAATCATGGTACGTACTTCTCCATTTTCGATGGGAAGGGTGCCGGTGCCATTAAGCAAGTCGCGTTTGAAGGCAATGCTCATATAAAATGCGCCATTGGTACGGTTGACTTTAATCCCAGGGACATCCTTGAGGATATTATAGGCAATGTTGGAGTGCTTTTCGTACCTTGCGGTACGTTCACTTAAATATACGGGATACTGGTCGTGGCTGAGAATTTTTGGGATCGCTTTTTGCGGTAGGGTGGTGGAGCACACCTCAACCATTTTCGAGTTCACGATAGACTGTATGTACTGAGCGAACATCGGGTCCTTGTTGCGATTGTAGATCTCAATCCAGCCGCAGCGCGAACCGGGCCAGGGCAGATCCTTGCTGATTCCCTTCATAGCAATGGCTGGAATATCCCCGATCAGGTCGGAAATGGGACGGGTCGATTCACCATTATAGATTATATTGTGGTAGATCTCATCGCAGATAACAAACAGATCGTACTTACGAGCCAGTTCCAGCATCTCCACCAGAATTCGCTCTGGGTACACAGCTCCGGTCGGATTGTCTGGGTTGATGATCAATAGGCCACAAATAGCCGGGTTGTATTTGATAGACAGACGCAGATCATCGAGATCAGGATACCAATAGTTGTCCGGGTCGAGGCGGTATGACACGGGCGCTTGCCCAGCGTGAGCTGCTTCGCCTGATGAGTGGGTGGAGTAGGTCGGGGAGGGGCCGATTACGCGCGCCTCACGTTTCAGAAACCCGTACACTTTCTGAATCGCATCTCCCAAACCGTTGAAAAAAACAATATCCTCCGGAGTTATTTGGGCTTTACCCCGGCTATTGGTGCGTTCTGCAAGGAACTTACGTGTCTCCAGAACACCCTTGGTGGCGCAATAGCCATATGAACAGTCCTGCATTGCCAAGTCCGCGACAATCTGTTTCATCCAGTCGGGAATTTTCTCCCCTTTGGCGATCGGATCACCGATGTTTTCCATGTTGGTTTTAATGCCAAGCTCTGAAAGTTTCTCGGCTATTTCCACAATAGCACGAATTTCATAGGTGAGTTTGCCTGCGCCAATATGCACAATGTTGTTACGCATTTTGTATCGTCCTTTTGCTCTTCGCGCCGAGATGTCTGCCGCAACAGGAAATCAGCTGGAGTCTTGGATGTGGAGGAGTGTATGTAATTATAAGCAATTAAACACAAATGTTGCGCGAAGACTTCAGGTGGTTAAGACCTGCTTTCGTGCAACATTTGTGCGTATCATGTGCAGAGGTGGGAAGTCAAATAATTTTAAAAGGATACGTGTAGCCATAGAGCATAAACATACGCAAAAAGAACAAAACCATGTACTGCGCCCCTTTTTGTTGCATCTGGATTTGCGGAAGCATAGGTGGTAGGGCCGTATGAAAATTGTATACAGTATCCAATGTTGTGTGCGGTGATTGATAGTAAGGTGGCGTAGAAAAGCACCTTGTTCCAGCATGTTATACGAATGTCTCCTATGGGGCGTGCTTTTGTTTCTATTATGATCTTGACAATGTTTTACCATTTCGATACAAGATGCAGGTCGGCGGTGAGCTCAGTTTGTCGGGAGATTGCGCCGATACTGGAATGCTGCGAGCCCCGCGGTCTTGTGGCTGCGCAGAAGTTTTTTAGATTCGCACACTGCGTGTTGCAGGGTGTATTCCCATTGAGGGAGGCAAAAGAGGTATGGTCGAACATCATCTGGTCGATTACATGTATGTCTTGGTATTTCTGACGGTCGGGGTTGTAAGTGCCCTAGGGATGCTGATAATCGCCCGTCTGATTGCGCCAAGGGGAGGGTTCAGAAAGACGTGTGATACGTATGAATGCGGAATGGACACCTACGATACTGCGTGGAATGTGCGTTTTGATATTTCATACTATCTATATGCACTGATCTTTCTGGCGTTTGACGTTGACGTTCTGTATCTGTTTCCCGTAGCGACAGCTTTTGACAGAGTGTCGGCAGCGCGGGGCATTTCTGAGCTGTTCATATTTGTTGGTATTTTGTCTCTGGCGATTGTGTACGCCTGGGTCAAGGGAGTCTTTACGTGGCCGAACAGAAAAAAAGTTTGTTAAGAGTTCACTCCTACTCCAAGGAGACTAAGGAACGGAGCGAACAGGGTTATTCTGACGCTGCTCTGGCTCAAGGCCATCAGCCTGGTCTGATTCAATTGGAACTGGCCGATAAAATCCTCAATGCGTGTCGGGCTAACTCGCTGTGGCCCATGACTTTCGGTATTGCCTGCTGTGCAATTGAGATGATGGTCTGCGGTATGGCACGCTTTGATATATCGCGTTTTGGCGCAGAGGTGTTCCGCCCCTCGCCTCGCCAGTCTGACCTTATGATTGTGGCTGGCACTGTAAATAGAAAACTAGCGCCGGTTCTGTTGACTTTGTACGAGCAGATGCCCGCGCCGCGCTACGTTATTGCACTAGGCAACTGTGCTGTTTCCGGTGGGCCGTTTGACGTTGAGGGCAATTACGATGTTGTGCTTGGAGTAGACAAGCTTATTCCCGTAGATGTCTATGTTCCAGGCTGTCCTCCTAGACCGGAAGCGCTCATTGAGGGGATACTTCAATTGCAGGAAAAGATTGCTGGTAAGCGCAACCCATTCCCGCAGAACAGAATGCCGAAGGGAGCCTGATGCGCTATGAATATTAAAGCTATGCAAAAAAAATGGCTCGCCATCGGCGCTGAAGTTGAAGAGACCGGTTACGCAAAAACAGGTTATGACTTCAACCTTAACGTGGCAGCAGATAACGTTCATCCTCTGGCTGAACTGATGCTGGCAGAAGGATTTTACCTGGTATTTGTCACTGCGGTTCATGCTCTACCTGCGATCGAAGTGGTCTATCAGTTTGCCCACACCGGCTCTTCCCGTTGTAGAGTGATAGCTCGCACCGCTGTCAGGGCTGACGGTACAGTGCCTACAATATCCGACGTCTATCAGGGCGCCAATTGGCATGAGCGTGAGGCACGCGATTTCTACGGTGTAGTGTTCGCCGGACATCCCAATCTAGTTCCCTTGATTCTGGCGGAAGAGGACGTAGACCTGAAGCCACTGCTCAAGGAAGAAAAAAACTTGAAGGATGTTTCCGCATTGCGTCATCTGCCAGCTGGAGCAGAGCCTGAAGTAAAGACGGCTACTGCAGCTGCAAAAAAGGAGCCCGCTGCCACAGATAAAAAGGCAGCTCAACCACAAGCTTCCAACTAGCCCGGAGCTGAGCTAATTGATATGAATGTAGATGTGTTAGAAGACGAAAGACAGCATCACTTCGTCCTGAATATGGGACCTCAGCATCCCAGTACTCATGGAGTACTGCGCGTGTTGTTGAAGATGGAGGGGGAGTATGTCCTCGATCCCCAACCTGTATTAGGTTATGTGCACCGTTGTCACGAGAAAATCGGAGAATGCAAGCCGGCTAGATCTTTCATGCCGAATACGGCCCGCATGGATTACTTGGGAGCACTGATTTACAATCAGGGCTACGCTATGCTGCTTGAGCGTGCAGCAGGCATTGAGGTGCCGAAACGGGCGGAATATATCCGTGTAATCACCAGTGAATTGAATCGCATTCAGAGCCATTTGCTCTGGTACGGTGCGTACCTGCTCGATTTGGGAGCGTTTACTCCTATTATGTATGCGTTCGACGATCGCGAACACATCCTTGATGCGCTTGAAGATGTGTGCGGTTCACGCCTGACCTATTGCTACTGCAGGGTTGGGGGCGTGTGTAAGGATATAGACGATAAGTTTATCGAGCGTGCCCGAGCGTTTATAGAGCGTCTGCGCGGGCGTTTCCCCATGTACGAAAATCTGATTAACGGCAACGTTATCGTTCAGAAACGTATGAAGTCGGTAGGGAATTACACTCCAGAACTGTGTGCGCGCTATGGTGTGACCGGCCCCCTGTTGCGCGCTACTGGTGTCGCGTATGATCTACGCAAAGCAGAGCCGTATTCAGTATATTCTGAATTCGATTTTGAGGTACCAACTGAGCAGACAGGCGATGCTTGGGCAGCATTCAATGTGCGTTACCGTGAGATCGAGCAAAGTCTTCGCATTATCGAACAGGCCTTGGACAAGTTGCCTGAAGGCGAAGTGATGGCCGACAAGGTGCCGAAGAAACTGAGGCTCCCTCAAGGTGACTATAACTGCTCCGTAGAAGCCCCGCGCGGTGAGTTGTCCTATTATCTGGTATCCGATGGTAGTGACGTTCCCTACCGCATCAAGGTTCGTACCCCCTCTTACAGTAATCTCAGTGTCGTACCCGAGGTGTGCAAAGGGATGATGATAGCTGATGTGGTTACAAGTATGGGTGCACTTGACCTCGTTATCCCTGAGATTGACAGGTAGTGAATATGCAGACTCTTAATTCTTACGCCCCGGAAATAATCCGGATTGTCATAGCGGTTGCTGGCGCTGCAGTGGTGGTGTTTGGCAATGCCCTGATTATGGGCTACATGGAGCGAAAGCTGGCAGGCCATTTTCAGCGGCGAACCGGTCCTATGGAAGTCGGATATCACGGTATTCTACAGCTGATAATTGACGGCATTAAACTGATGTCGAAGCAGCTAGTGATTCCGGCCAAAGCAGATAAGCCGCTGTTCATGTTGGCCCCTATAATATCATTCGCCCCTGTTTTTCTCCCCCTGCTGGTGATACCGTTTAGCGACCGCATTCAGGCATTTGATCTGGATGTTGGGTTGCTGTTTGTTCTCGCAGTAGCATCTATCAACGTGCTGGCCGTTCTGGTCGGTGGTTGGGCCTCGAACAATAAATATTCAATGTTTGGAGCCTTCCGTGCTGTAGCGCAGAACGTCGCCTACGAGATACCGATGCTGATTTCGCTGCTGGCTATTGTGTTTATGACCAATACGTTCAGTTTGCGAGGCATCGTTGAAGCACAAAATGTATGGTTCATCGTACTACAGCCGGTCGCCTTTCTTATCTACCTTGTTTGTATGGTTGCGGAGACAAACCGTGCGCCATTTGACCTGGCCGAAGCCGAAAGTGAACTAACTGCTGGGTTTCATACAGAATATAGTGGCATGAGCTTTAGTCTATTCATGATGGCTGAATACACCAACATGTTCATTGTCAGTTGTATAGCAACTGTATTCTTTTTAGGTGGGACCTCCGGTATCCCGCTGCCTTACTTTGAGTATACGGGCATTATCTGGTTTTTACTTAAAGTGTACTTTTTTATGTTTTTTCTCGTCTGGATTCGATGGACTTATCCTCGGACCCGTTTCGACCAGTTGATGAACCTGTGCTGGAAATATCTGCTGCCAATATCACTGGTTAATCTTCTCATTACTGTTGTGGTTGTGAAGCTATGAAAGCGTATTTTTCAGAACTGTTTACGGGAGCTTGGAGCCTAATAGTTGGCCTTAGAGTTACACTTAAGGCCCTATTTTCCCCGGTAGTTACTGTTCAGTACCCCAGACAGAAAATCGATGTTACGCCGAACTATCGTGGCCACATTGACCTGATCAAGGATCCTGAAACCGGTACTCACAGATGCATAACCTGCGGCATGTGCATGCGCGATTGTCCGTCTGACTGTATTTACCTTGAGGGGGAAAAGCAGGAAGGGGTGAAGGGTAAGGTGTTGACGCTGTATACGCTGGACTATACCAAGTGCAGTCACTGCGGCGCCTGTGTTGAAGTTTGCCCTACCCAAGCCTTAGACTACTGCGACGATTATGAAGTTGCGGGATTTGCTCGTAAAGACTTTCATTACGATTTGCTCAAGAGAGTGGAGGAGCGGGTATGATTCTATATCGGTACATAGCCGAGGCCCTGTTTTATGCCTTCATGATTCTGACATTTATGGGCGCTTTTATGGCGGTGCGCTCTCAGTTGTTGATGCATGCAGTTATCGGTCTAGCGATATCCCTGCTGGGAATAGCAGGTTTGTATTTTCATCTGGGTAGCACATTCCTTGCCGTTATGCAGGTCCTCATTTATGTCGGTGCAGTGTGTATCATGATTGCCATGGGGGTTATGCTGGGCAATACGCCACGCCAGCTGGCTGAGAAAAACCTTAAAGGGAGAAACTTGCTGCTGGCAATTGGTTCCTGTACGGCCGTGTTTCTAGCGCTGTTTGCCACCCTAGCACGTACAGGTTTTACTCCTGCTGTAGAGCGGATCGGCGATATGTCTATCCAATTTGTGGGTGAAAATCTGCTGCTTCAGTATTGCTTAGCCTTTGAGCTGATCTCATTGATACTGCTGACAGCCATCATAGGTTCAATAATTCTTGCACGTGGCGGACGCGATGGAGCAGTAAAATGATTATTAGTGATAATCTAAACACCTACCTGATTATTGCGGCACTTCTTCTGGTAATTGGTCTTTATGGTATGGTTCAGCACCGCTCATTGATTGGGATGCTTATCTCCAGTGAATTTATACTGAATGGAGCCGCCCTGAATTTCATGGCGTTTAATACCTTTACAGCCCCGAATCCGGCGGTCGGTCAGATTTATGCCCTTTTTATAATGGGATTGGCGGCAGCCGAGGCAGCAATTGCTGTGAGTATTATTATTGTTGTCTACAGGCGGTTCCGTAATGAAGATCCGGCCATAATACAGGATATGAAATACTGATTTGTCGTATTGAGGATTTAGAAAACTGTAACGGCTGTTTCAAAACATCAGTTGAAACACACCACCTGAGAAAGCGCTTGCAATGAACACGATAATCACAAGCAAGATAATTATAACAATGCTTATCCCCATGATTACAGGCCTGCTGGTTATGTTCTCTGGGAAAAAGCCGAATTTGCGGGACAGCTGGTCAACCCTGGGTGCGATTCTTACATTTGCATCGGTGTTGAGCTTTATTCCCACAATATTGAATGGTACGCAGCTTAAATATACCCTTTTTGAGTTGTATCCCGGCGTTTCGGTCATGCTCAATCTTGATGGGCTAGGGGTGATATTTGCGCTGGTTGCCTCCTTTTTGTGGATTCTGGCGAGTCTATACTGTGTCGGGTATATGCGTGGTCTCAATGAGCACGCCCAGACGCGGTTTTATGTTTGCTATGCGGTCTCAGTTGGAGCAGCCATGGGTGCGGCGTTTGCCGGCAACCTATTTACTCTGTATCTGTTCTACGAGATTGTTTCCATCTTTACGTATCCGTTAGTTATGCACCATCAGGATGAAGAGGGGTATGTCGGTGCAAAAAAATACATTGTATACCTCATGTTTACCTCCAAAGCATTCCTACTCCCGGCAATGGTTATTATCTACGTGCTTGCAGGAACCCTAGATTTCCAGACAGCCGGCATTGCCCAAGGTATTTTCCCCGCCGATGCTAGTAGATTGGCGATTGGGGTTGCGTATCTGCTGTGTCTATTCGGTTTTGCAAAGGCCGGTATCATGCCCCTGCACAACTGGTTACCTGATGCCATGGTTGCACCAACGCCGGTAAGTGCTTTGCTCCACGCTGTTGTTGTTGTTAAAGTCGGCGTATTCTCTATTTGCCGCGTCATGTTGTCTGTGTTCGGGGTTAATGTTCTCGCTGAGACCGGTCTAGGCCTGTTTACGGCGTACTTTGTCTCCTTTACCATTCTTATGGCATCGGTGATAGCCCTGACCAAGACAAACCTCAAGGCTCGGCTTGCTTATTCAACCGTGAGCCAATTGTCGTATATCGTGCTTGGTGTCGCGATGCTTACTCCTAACTCAATCACCGGTGGTTTAATCCATATAGCTAACCACGCATTCGCCAAAATAACGCTGTTCTTCGCAGCTGGGTGTATCTTTGTAGCCACTGGCAAAAAAGATATTAAGGAGATGGGCGGATTGGGCTATCGGATGCCTTGGACCATGCTGGCATTCGGGATTGCATCCTTGGGTATGATCGGGATTCCTCCCGTGGGGGGGTTCGTCACCAAGTGGTATCTGGCGCTGGGAACAATCGATATCCACAATTGGATTTTGTTAAGTGTATTACTTGTAAGTAGTTTGCTCAACGCGGGTTATTTTGTGCCGATTTTCTTGCAAGCTTTCTTTGGCAAGCCGCTTCCTGAGGATGTCGGTGTTACCGGAAGCTTGGAAAAAGAGCCTTTGATTATATTTATGGTTGTTCCTCTGGTTATTACAGCAACAATTTCGGTGCTGATGGGTATTTACCCCGATTTGCTCCTTGACCTTATTAATCTTATGGTGAAGTCATGATCGCACAGTTTATAACGTATCTGCGTGAGCGCCCAGCGATGCTGAAGTGGATTTTTATCGCCTACCTGGGGTTTGCATTAGTATTTGATTTTTTTGCGGATCGGAGCGAAGCCCATTTTTGGGGAGATCATATCGTAGGTTTCTGGGCGATTTTCGGCCTGCTCGGGTGCCTGCTGATGATTGTTTTCTGCAAAGGGCTGTCACACGTATGGCTGGAGAGGGATACGGATTATTATGACAAGTAGTATATTTATGCACCCGGCGGCGCTATTTATTGTCGGAGCGCTGCTGCTACCCCTATTCAGAAAGTTCAATGCCCAGAAGATCTGGCTGGTAGTGGTGCCTTTGCTGGCCTTCATCCAGATAAGATACCTGCCAGCGTCATTTGGCACCGTAGAATGGATGGGCTTCGAACTCCAGTTCGGGCGAGTAGACCAGTTGACCATGGTGTTTCTCCATGTTTTTACCTTGATGGCATTGATTGGCAGCATATTTGGTCTTCACGTTAAGGAAAGTGGGCAACATGCGGCAGCGTGGTTGTATGTTGCCGGCTCACTGGGAACGACGCTAGCTGGCGATTATCTGACCGTATTTATTTTCTGGGAGTTGATGGCGTTTGCCTCCGTGTTCCTCATCTGGTACCGCAAACGTAAACGCTCTATTGAAGCAGGATATCGTTATCTACTGATCCACGTCGTTGGCGGCCTGGTACTGTTGGGCGGCATTTTCTTGCGCTACCAGAATGTCCATGACTTAACCTTTAATTTAATTGCTCCAGATACGGCAACACTGGGGGATTATATGATCATGATCGGGTTCATGTTGAATGCGGCGGTCCCCCCGATTCATGCTTGGCTGCCCGATGCCTACCCTGAGGCCACGGTTACCGGTGCGGTCTTTATGTGCGCGTTTACCACTAAGACGGCTGTATATGTGCTTGCGCGCGGTTTTGCCGGATATGAAGTTTTGGCGATCATGGGCGCTATTATGGCTCTATACGGGGTTGGATACGCGGTAATAGAAAATGACGCACGCCGAATACTCGCCTATCACATTGTAAGTCAGGTTGGGTACATGGTGTGCGGGGTCGGCATTGGCACCCATATGGCGATCAACGGCGCCTGTGCTCACGCCTATGCACATATTCTTTATAAAGCGCTGCTATTCATGGGTGTTGGCAGTGTGCTTGAAATGACAGGACGTTCCAAGCTGAGTGAACTTGGTGGCCTATATAAGTATATGCCGTTGTCACTTGTATTTACCGTTATTGGTGGCATTGCGATCTCCGGATTCCCTCTTACAAGCGGGTTTATAAGTAAGTCCATGATTGTTGCTGCAGCAGGAGCGGACCATCAGATAATTCTAATGCTTATGCTTTTACTCGCATCAGTGGGAACTTTCCTCTCTGTTGGAATAAAGTTGCCATATTTCATCTGGTTCGGTCCCAATGATCCGGGCATTAAACCGAAAGAGGCACATTGGAATATGCAAGTCGGGATGTTTATGGCAGCATTCATGTGCATCTTCCTCGGAGTTTATCCAGAATATCTGTACAACATGCTGCCGTATGCGGTCAATTATCATCCGTACACCAGCTACCATATTGCAGAAACTCTCCACTTAATGGGCTTCACTGGTCTGGGTTTTTACTTCATGGTCAAATATCTCAAACCCCACGATGTCTCCAATCTTGACGTCGACTGGTTTTACCGTAAAGGCGCCTTGGCATTTATGTGGGTTGCACGTAAACCGGTAAATGCAGCAAATGAGTGGGTAAGTAACGTGTATCAGAATATAGGTCTGCGTTTTACCATGGCCGCCGCGCGAGCACTTTCCTGGTTTGACTGGGAGGGGATTGACTGGGCTCTGGATGGCAGTGCCAAGGGCATGATCAAAGCTGGTGAGCAGGCTCGACAGCTCCAGACCGGGAAGCTACAACAGTACATCGGGGTAGCTGCTGGAGTTGTGTTCGTGGTTCTGATTGTGGTTGTATTGGTGTGATTGTTTTCAAGCCATACGCATTAACTCATACGAGACAGTAGGAAGTCATGGAAAAGTATCTTATACTGAACACGTTAAATTACCCGATCCTCTCAATGCTATTGATTGTGCCGATTGTCGGGGCTCTTATCGCTATGTTTATACGCGGCGATACTTTACTTAAATACTGGAGTCTGGCTGTAACACTGCTTACAGCGTTGATTTCAATTCCTTTGTGGACTAGTTTCGATCGAACAACAGCGAAGTATCAGTTTGTGGAGCTGCGCCACTGGTTTCCTGATCTCAACCTTGACTATGTAGTAGGTGTAGATGGTATCAGTGTGCTGCTAGTGCTACTTACTACATTTGTAATGCCGCTGTGTGTGCTGTGCTCTTGGACATACATCAAGTTCCGTATCAAAGAATTCATGGTAGTCATGCTGCTTATGGAAGCGGCTATGATTGGGGTCTTCATGAGCCTCAACACCGTACTTTTCTATATATTTTGGGAAGGTATGCTGGTTCCCATGTACCTTATCATTGCGATATGGGGTGGCGACCGTAAGGATTATGCTTCAATAAAGTTTTTCCTGTATACCTTTGCAGGAAGTATCTTCCTGTTGGTTTCTATAATTGCTCTGTATATCAATACCGGAACGTTCTTTATCCCTGAATTGATGACCCACACATACAGTTTCTCGTTTCAAATGTGGGTCTTTATAGCTTGTGCTTTGGGCTTTGCCATTAAAATGCCCATGTTTCCGTTTCATACGTGGTTGCCAGCTGCGCACGTACAGGCCCCTACTGCTGGTTCGGTTATTCTGGCCAGTATTTTGTTGAAAATGGGAGGGTATGGCTTTCTTCGATTTTGCCTTCCTATTACACCGGCGGCTACATACTACTGCGTACCTATTCTGCTCGTTATGTCACTCGTAAGTATTATAGTAGGTGGCTATTTGGCGCTGGGTCAGTCTGATATTAAAAAATTGATAGCTTATTCCTCTGTGGGTCATATGGGTTTTGTTACCTTAGGTATATTCCTCCTCAACACAGGAGGAATTAAAGGTGCCATGTTGCAGATGATTAACCACGGGGTAACTACCGGGGCTCTGTTTATCTTGATTGGCTTGATTTACGAGCGCACCCACAGTCGCGAAATATCCGATAATAATAAGTTGGGCATGATTATGCCGATTTATGTAACATTTCTCGGCATTTTTTCCCTTTCATCCCTCGCATTCCCTGGCACCAACAGCTTTGTAGGTGAGTTTCTAGTCCTGTTCGGCGCCTTTGAAAAATATCCTTTGGTTGGTGCCGTTGCTATCCCAGGTGCAATTCTGGCAGCCGCCTACATGCTGCGCCTGCTACAGAAGATGGTATGGGATGACTCTGATGGGCATGCGCATCACGGCGACGGCAGTCGCAACATCGCAGACTGCAATGCACGCGAGATAGTTCAACTTGCTTTTCTGACCGTGTTTGTGTTCTGGATTGGCTTGCATCCAACGCCGCTGCTGGACGTAATGGATACCAGTGTTGCTCATCTGATCAGTCAGGTTGAAGCCGGCAGTGTTATCCCTGAGGTGGTACGTACGGGTGAGCACCACGCGCTGCTTCACGACGCAGGTGTGTGGATTAAAAGTATCGTAAGTTTCTAATCAAAGAAGCGGATCAATTATGCTAAACACAGTTTTTTTGCCGGAAATGGCGCTGATGTTCATGGTCCTGGTTATGTTCTTCATGACCTTGGGCAATTTACGCACAGGAGTGATCCAGGGAGCCTCCCTGGTTATGTCAGCCGTGGTGCTGGTGACAGCGTTTGCAAGTTACGGCGCTAATGGCTTGTTGTTCTTCGATGCGTATCAGGTTGATATGTTGTCACAGTTGTTTAAGATCATTATCTTAAGCGGTCTGTTTCTGATCTTTGCCCTTGGGCGTGGATTGGTTGGAATAGAGCCTAAGCTACACGCAGAATATAACATGTTTCTTGGAATCAGCGCTTTGGGTCTGGTTTTTCTAAGTAGCTCGGTTGAGCTGCTGGCCATTCTGCTGAGTCTTGAAATTTCATCCTATGCCCTGTATGTAGTTATCCCGTTTCGCCAGGGACAGGGACGTATGTCTGCAGAGGCTTGTATTAAGTACATCATGTTTGGTGCAATTGCGACCGGATTAACCCTATACGGTATGGGGTATATTTTTGGTCTTGCCCATACTACGTATCTGAATGAGCTTGCAGTGGTAATCCCATCGTTAGTAGCAACGCAGCCATTGGGCGTAATCGCCATGGTTCTGGTGCTGATATGCTTTCTTTACAAGCTTGCGATGTTCCCCATGCATTTCTGGACTCCCGATGTGTATCAAGGGGCCGCCAACGAAACCACAAGCATTATTGCAACCCTGCCCAAGGTTGGCGCGGTGCTGCTCCTGCTACGCCTCGTTGCGGTTGCTGGTGCGGACATCACCCAGTATACCTGGGTACTTGCAACGTTTGCGGTAATGTCCATGACATTTGGTAACCTCACCGCACTGGTTCAAACTGACCTCAAGCGTTTGCTGGCATATTCTAGTATCGCCCATGCAGGCTATGTGATGCTTGGCATTATGACTGCTGATCTGTTGGGTATGGCCGCGGCCGTATTCTATATCATTGGCTACTTGCTCATGAATCTTGGATGTTTTTACGTAATTTATAACGTTGCGCCTGAGGGGCAGAATGTTACCTTTGATGATCTTAAAGGGCTGTCTCGACGCTCACCGCTGCTCGCCATGACTTTGCTTGTGGCAGCTTTTGGTATGGCAGGCATCCCCCCGACTATTGGCTTTGTGGGTAAGTTTGTAGTGTTTACTGGGGCGATCAACAAGGGTTTTTATGCTCTGGTTATTATCGGGGTTATAAATGCAGCTATAGCTATGTTCTACTACCTGAAGATGGCGCGTGCGGCATACTGTGGCGCTGACGATGAAAAGGATCCTATCTTGATGCCGATTGGTTCTAAAGCATTGGGTGTATTCTTTATTCTCGCTATAATCCTTATCGGGGTGTTACCGCAGGAATTTATGGCGGCCGCTAAAGAGGCTGTTGCGTTGTTGTTGTAATCAACTGCTCGCGTCTAAGAAATATAAAAAGCCCGCAACGTGTGCACGTTGCGGGCTTTTTGCGTAGTTGCCTGTTCTTTACATATGAAAGGTGTTGCTGCTACTCCTGCTGGCTTATTGCCTGCATCCCGCACATGGCGGCACGCAATTCAGCACCCACTTCTTCGATAAAGTGACCGCGGATAGCACTATTGATGCACACTAGAGTTCTGTTGTCCACGCTGCCATCTATGCTGTCAAGGCCCTTGCCTATGACATCGGTCGAGATCTCGCTCATAAAATCGTTCAGGAGCGGAACACAAGCATGTGCAAAGAGATAACAGCCATATTCGGCTGTGTCAGAGATTATGCGGTTCATTTCGTAAAGTTTTTTGCGCGCAATGGTGTTGGCAATAAGAGGAGTTTCGTGGAGGGATTCATAATAGGCAGACTCGGGCTCAATTCCTACTTCTAGCATCGATTCGAAAGCCAGCTCTACCCCTGCTTTAACCATTGCCACCATCAGGATCCCTTTGTCAAAGAACTCCTGCTCGCTTATTACACCGTTGGCTTCGGTCTGCTCAAAAGCAGTTTGTCCGGTTTCTTCGCGCCAGCGCAGGAGATCCTTATCGTCATTCGCCCAATCTTGCATCATGGTAGCAGAAAACTTGCCTGTAATGATGTCGTCCATGTGCTGTTGGAACAAAGAGCGCATGATATCCTTGAGTTCGTCGGCCAGGACAAAAGCGCGAATCTTTGCCGGGTTTGAAAGACGGTCAAGCATATTGGTAATACCGCCCTGTTTCAAGGCCTCGGTGATGGTTTCCCACCCATATTGTACCAATTTTGCGGCATACCCAGGTTCAATGCCCTCTTCCACCATTTTATCGAAACACAGGAGTGAACCTGTCTGCAGCATACCGCACAGGATGGTCTGTTCTCCCATGAGGTCAGATTTCACTTCGGCGATGAATGAAGATTCAAGGACACCAGCACGATCACCACCTTGGGCGGAACACAGGGCTTTAGCAATTTCGAGACCATCTCCTTTAGGATCATTTTCACGGTGCACCGCAATGAGGGTTGGTACACCGAAGCCACGCATGTATTCAGCACGGACCTCTGAGCCCGGACACTTGGGCGCAACCATGATTACAGTGAGATCAGCACGAATCTGAACCCCTTCCTCGACAATATTGAACCCGTGAGCATAGCTGAACACGGCGCCTTGCTTCATCAAAGGAATTACTGTGTTGACTACGTCTGTATGCTGCTTGTCAGGTGCAAGATTCATTACAATATCTGCTTGAGGCAATAATTCTTCATAGCTGCCGACAGGGAAATTGTTTTCTACTGCATTTTTATAGGATTGGCGTTTTTCGGCTATAGCTTCTTTGCGCAGGGTATAAGCTACATTGAGGCCGCTATCACGCATGTTAAGCCCTTGATTAAGCCCCTGTGCACCGCAGCCGACAATGACAATCTTCTTCCCCTTGGCGTATTCACATCCATTGCTGAATTCGTCAGCCTCCATAAAGCGACAGGTGCCAAGCTCTTCGAGCTGACGTCGTAGAGGCAATGTGTTGTAATAATTCTGTCCCATACCTGGATACTCCTTTACATGGTTTACTTAGAAAGGTTTGCGTAGAAACACCAATCTGACTGATCAGCGGTAAATGTTAAACGCTTATGTTAACCCATAACGCTGCGGAGGTAAAACGATTATGTCATCTATACCTTGTGTCGTGCGCGAGCGAGAGGTGTGTGGGATAGAATTTGATAATAAAAAGCCCGACTACTTTCGTAGTCGGGCTATATAGTTCTACTGGTGCCGAAGGCGAGAATCGAACTCGCACGACCGTTTGGTCACCACCCCCTCAAGATGGCGTGTCTACCAGTTCCACCACTTCGGCAATGCAGGGCTCTTTATACTTATTTAACCCATAGCTGTCAACATGGAAATTACTCGGTTGCCGAAGCCGGGGCTTCTGATGGATTGACAGCAGGCGCTTGATTGGCTGGAGCCACTTCCTGCATCTTAACTTGTTCCGGCATTATGCTCCCGGCACCGTCTTGATCATGAAAATATGCAAGTGAGAGGCTGGTGAGCATGAAGATAGCGGCCATCATGGTGGTAGATTTACTCAGAAATGACTGCCCCCCGCTGGCGCCAAACATGGTCTGGCTCGCTCCACCGCCGAAAGATGCGCCGGTCTCTGCACCTTTGCCGGCCTGAAGTAGAACGATGATCACCAATGATATGGAAACCATAACGTGGATTATCAGAAGTACAGTGGTCATGTGATTAGTCTGCTCCGATTGTTAGTTATAGTGCTGTGCTGTGGGCAAATTAAATGCGTAGCAAGCGCATAGCCCTGTTAGTACAGCGTAGGTTGCAAATCAAGAAAACAACTCTGTTACTACAGTTGACCGCAAACACTAGCACAATAGATTTCTGCGTACCAGCAAATTTCCTTTTATCTACTCCCCTCTGCCATATGCAGTGGGCGAGGGAAATTTGCAATAGCCGAAAAATCCTCCGCGTTGAGGCTGGCACCACCGACAAGAGCCCCATCAATATCGACTTGCGCCATAAGTTCACTGATGTTATCCGGCTTGACACTGCCACCATAAATAATGCGCGTGTTTTGAGCTACTGCGAGAGAGTAGATCCCTTGTAGCAAACCGCGGATATAAGCGTGTACTTCAGCGGCATCATCGCTGCTGGCGGTTTTGCCGGTTCCAATAGCCCATACCGGTTCATAAGCTATAACTACATGTTCCATTTGTGTGGCATTTATGTTTTTTAAGCCATGTTGGATTTGAATGTCTAACACCTCAAAAAAGTCACCTTGCTCGCGCTGCTCCAGGGTCTCACCAATACACAGAATGACGCGCATCCCTGTGTGCAATACTGCATGCGCTTTGGCATTTATAAAGGCATCATTTTCACCGAAAAGATGGCGGCGCTCAGAGTGTCCTAGAATGACGTACGCGCACCCTGCGTCTTTGAGTTGTGTTGCGGATATTTCGCCAGTAAATGCTCCCTGTGGCTCCGGATAGCAATTCTGCCCTCCAATCGTGATGGGGCTATTTTCGCAAATTTTGGCTACGGCAGTTATAGCAGTAAAAGATGGTGCGAGCAGGACTTCGGTATTGTGCACATCCGCGAGCTTGGTACACAGTTCGCGGGCTAAATCCTCGGCTTCGTCAATGGTTTTGTGCAGTTTCCAGTTCCCGGCTATCAAAGGTTTGCGCATGTTGTTCTCCTGCATATTTATTCTTTGTCAGTAAGAGCCGCAACCCCGGGCAGGGTTTTGCCCTCTAGCAGTTCCAGGGAGGCACCTCCACCGGTAGACATGTGGGTCATAGCAGCATTAAGACCTGCTTTGTTTACCGCAGCTACTGAATCGCCCCCGCCAATGATAGTCACGGCGGAAGAATTGGCCATGGCGCGGGCCACCTCTATGGTTCCTTGTGCAAAGTTGTCCATTTCGAACACCCCCATGGGTCCATTCCAAACCACCGTGGCGGCCTGCTTGATGGCCTCGGTGTAGAGCTTCAGTGTTTTTGGGCCTATGTCCAGTCCCATGTAGGAGGCGGGGATGTTAGCGTCGTCTGTTGTTTGTATTTGTGCATCGTTGCTGAATTCAGAGGCGACAATGTGATCGACGGGCAGTTTAATATCAACCTCTTTTGCTTGAGCCTGCTTTAACAGAGACGCAGCCAATTCCACTTGATCCTGCTCCAGCAGCGATTTCCCTACTTCAAAGCCCTGGGCGTGTAGGAAGGTGTAGGCCATTCCACCCCCGATGAGGAGCGTGTCTACCTTGTCGAGCAGATTGGTTATAACTGGGATCTTGTCATGAACCTTGGCACCGCCGAGAATAGCGACAAAGGGACGTTTCGGGTTCTCCAAGGCTTTGCCCAGATATTCAAGTTCTTCTACCATCAGGAATCCAGCGACTGCAGGTTTTAGCAGATGAGCAATCCCTTCGGTGGAAGCATGGGCGCGGTGGGCTGTACCGAAGGCGTCGTTGACATAGACGTCAGCCAGGCGCGCAAGTTGTGCACAAAATTTCGGGTCGTTTTTCTCCTCTTCAGGATGAAAACGCATATTTTCAAGCAGTATGACATCGCCGTCGCTCATATTCGCAACCAGCTCTTCCACCTCGGGACCGACGCAATCCGGCGCCATGGTTACCGGATGTCCGAGAAGCAAGGCAAGATGAGGCGCTACTGGCGCTAGGCTGAACTCAGGCTTGCGCTCCCCTTTAGGGCGGCCTAAATGGGAGGCCAGAATAAGCCGCCCCCCATGTGCCATGATGTAGCGAATGGTAGGTAGGACGGCCATAATACGGGCATCGTCAGCAACTGTACCGTCGTCATTCAGAGGTACATTGAAGTCAACCCGACAAAATACGCGTTTACCGCGCAGCTTGAGGTCTGTAACGGAACATTTGTTGAGCATCAAATCAATTACTCCATGCGTAAAAATGGCGCTGACGCAGTTTCGCGACTATTTTTTAGTTGCTACTAGGCCAAGTAGATCGACAATCCGGGCAGAGTAGCCCCATTCGTTATCGTACCACAACAAAACTTTCACCATCCGTTCTTGCAACACGGCGGTACTCAGGGCATCAAGGATACTAGATGCGGGGTTGCCGTTAAAATCCTTGGAGACTAAAGGCTCGTCGCAATATTCAAGGATTCCCTTGAGCTCCCCATTGGCTGCTTCCAGCATCAGGGCATTGACTTCTTCGACTGAAGTATCCTTCTCGGCTTCAAACACAAAGTCAACCAAGGAAACGTTGGGGGTGGGAACCCGGATGGACATCCCCGAGAGACGTCCCTTGAGTTCAGGGATAACCATGGCAACCGCGTCGGTTGCTCCGGTCGTGGTCGGAATCATGGAGACCGCTGCTGCACGCGCACGGCGTAGGTCTTTATGTGGTAGATCAAGAATTCTCTGATCGTTGGTGTACGAGTGGATAGTGGTCATGCTGCCACGTTTAATCCCCAGCTTCTTATGCAACAGGTACGCTGCCGGAGCCAGGCAGTTAGTTGTGCAAGAGGCATTGGAGATGATCTGGTGTTTGGCGGGGTCATAATCTGAAAAGTTAACCCCTTTTACCACTGTAGTGTCGGAGTTTTTGCCTGGCGCGCTGATTACGACGCGTTTGGCTCCGGCCTCGAGATGCTTGGCCGCAGCTTCACGGGTACGGAACATTCCGGTTGCTTCAAGTACGACTTCCACCCCATCCTGCTTCCAGGGCAGTGCTGCCGGATTTTTTTCGCTGTAAATTTTTATGGACCGGCCATCTACAACAATGTTGGAGCCATTTGTTTCCACCGTTCCGGGGTAAATTCCATGGACGGAATCGTATTTGAGCAGGTGGGCCAGGGTCTTGGCGTCGGTCAGGTCATTTATGGCTGTAACTTCAAAATCAGCTGACTTCATAGCAATGCGCAAGGCGTTCCGACCGATGCGACCAAAACCGTTGATAGCTACTTTTGCAGACATAGACACACTCCTTTAAGAATTGATAAAAACACATAACATGCAGAATAGCGCCAGTATGAAAGAACGGAAAACGGGGCGTAAAACTTTTCTGCCCATCTACAGTGAAAGGATAAACGTCAGTCGGGTAAGCGTCAAGAGATATGCCGCTTTTGCCATGCAATGCTTAACCCTAGTGAATCGTCCTAAGGCAGGCGTTCCGGTATGAAAGGGTTTTGGATGGCAGGGCCCTATTTGCTATTCAATAGTAGCAAGAGCATGTGAAACTTACCAGTGCGGTGGGAGGATAAAACTTATGACATGACTTTATTGGCACAGTGCTTAGGGTATGCAGAATTAGTGAGGCTAGGCAGTACTGCCGTTCTTGCCCTTTTTCTGCGCCTATGTTATGAAGACGCGAGCAGTAAAAGCTGGGTAAGCCTGCCCGCGTCAGCAGGGCTGGAGCAGGCTGGGGAGAGCGTAATCCCGCTATAATTACTCGGTTTATCCCAGCTGCTCGCACACAAGTGGTGCATAAATAAAGTATATGAAAGCAGACGTGAAGCAGCAGGAGAAAACCGGTGCGTATTTGCCAGCTTGCCAGTGGCAGTAAGGGCAACTCAATATACATAGAGAGTGACAGCACCCGATTGCTGATCGATGCCGGTCTTTCCGCGCGCGAGCTTACTCGGCGACTGTTAGAGATCGGAGTTGCAGCTGAGGATCTTGATGCCGTTATCATCAGCCACGAACACCGAGATCACTGCATCGGTGCAGGGCCTCTGTGCAGACGTTATAATTTGCCTCTATACTGTCTGTCCCAGACTTTTGCAGCATTGCCTGCCATAGGCGCGGTAAACCATTGTGTCTTAGAAATAGCTGGGGTGTTGCGTCTGCATGATCTGGAGGTGGAGACGTTTCCGGTTACCCACGATGCTGTAGCCCCCGTCGGATTTGTCCTAACAGCGGGTGGCGCTCGAGTGGGAATTGCCACTGACCTTGGTGTGGTCACACGTTTGGTGCGCGAACGCCTGCAGCGCTGCCAGGTGTTAGTGTTAGAAACCAATCACGATGAGCAGATGCTGCATGACGGGCCATATCCATGGCACTTAAAGCAGCGAATACGCGGGAGTCACGGCCACCTTTCCAACAATCAGGCTGCTGAATTACTCGGGGATCTACTTTGGCCCGAGCTGCAGGCGGTATTTATGGCACATATAAGTGAAACCAACAACACGATGGAACTAGCTCGGCAGAGGATAGATCGAGTGTTAAATGAACAGAACCGCTGTCGTCCACAATTGATTATCGGACAGGTGGCAGTTGCCAGCGAGAGTTTCAATTGTCGAATCTGAGTAGATATGCCGCAACAGAAGAATGCTGAATGCAAAAGATTGCATGAAATGATTTGCATTTAGATTCTGCGTTTACGCTAGATGCTTCAGGTAGGTATGCATCCCCTGAACGGGGAGGACTGTATGAGGAGAATATATGGCCAACAGGATTGTTGTAGGTCTTAAAGACGGGGTGCTTGATGCACGCGCAGAAAGGGTGCGCCAAGATATACGCAACCATCTCGGGATTGAATTGCAACAGGTGCGCACGCTTGACATCTACACTATAGATGCGCAACTCAGTGACGCAGAGCTGCAGGCGGCGGCTCAAGGACCGTTTTCCGACCCAATAATTCAGGAATATGCCGTGGACAAAGCCCTCGCGCAAGATTTCGACGTATTGATCGAAGTCGGGTTTCGCCCCGGAGTTACAGATAATACCGGGCGTACCGCGCGCGAAGCGCTTGAGTATCTGCTGGGGCGGAAGTTTGCCGACGGTGAGGCAGTGTACACCTCGGTGCAGTATCTGCTTAGCGGAAAAGTGGATAAGCAAAAGGCCGAAGAGATCGCAGCCGGGGTTCTTGCCAATGGACTGATTCAGCGCTGGACCATCGTCAGTCGCGCGGAATTTGATCCGGAGACCGGACTGACACCGCAGGTGGCCAAGGTGAAAACCACCGGGCAGCCGGAAATACGCGAAATAGAGTTGGCAGTGGATGACGACACCTTGATGCAGATTAGCCGTGATGGAATGCTGGCGCTGAGCTTGGAAGAAATGAAGGCCATCCAGATCTTTATTGCCACCCCGGAAGTGCAACAGCAGCGCAAAGTAGTAGGACTGGGGGCGCGCATCACGGATGCTGAGCTAGAGGCGTTGGCGCAAACCTGGAGTGAACACTGCAAACACAAAATATTTGCTGCTCATATTGATTACGAAGATGAATATGGCCAGAAAGAGAGTATCGATTCTCTGTTTAAAAGTTACATCATGGAAACAACCAGCGAAGTTCGCAGACAAAAAGGTGCGGATGACATCTGCCTGTCGGTGTTCAAGGACAATGCTGGAGTTGTCCGTTTTACCGACGACTGGAGCATGGTATACAAGGTTGAGACGCATAACTCCCCTAGTGCGCTTGATCCTTACGGCGGGGCCCTGACGGGTATCGTCGGAGTCAACCGCGACCCTTTCGGCACCGGCCGTGGAGCGCGCCTGATTTTCAACACCGATGTCTTCTGCTTCGCCTCTCCCTTTTATTCCGAGCCATTGCCGCCACGGCTGCTGCATCCACGCCGTATCTTTGAAGGTGTGGTCGAAGGGGTGGAGCATGGAGGGAATAAAAGTGGCGTCCCTACCATTAACGGCTCATTGGTGTTCGACCGCCGTTTTGTTGGGAAGCCCTTGGTATATTGTGGCAGTGCCGCCCTTATGCCGGCACAACTTCACGGACGCCCAGGGCATGAAAAAAAAGCACTGGTAGGTGATCATATCATCATGGTGGGAGGACGTATCGGCAAGGACGGAATTCACGGGGCCACGTTCTCCTCCGAAGAACTGCACGAGAACTCTCCGGTTACTGCAGTGCAGATAGGTGACCCCATCACCCAGCGGCGCATGTTCGACTTTCTCCTCATTGCGCGCGATAAGGGCTTGTACACCTCCATTACCGACAACGGTGCCGGCGGCCTGTCATCCTCCGTGGGGGAGATGGCCGAGGATACTGGTGGTTTTGAAATGCATCTGGACCGGGCGCCACTTAAATATGCCGGGCTCCAGCCGTGGGAGATTCTGATCTCCGAGGCGCAGGAGCGCATGACTCTGGCCGTACCTCCCGAACACGTGGAAGAATTCATCCGCCTTGGAGCGAGTATGAATGTGGAAGCCACCGACTTGGGAATTTTCACCGACTCCGGCTACTATCACTGCCTGTACCACGGTCAGACCGCAACCTATCTGCCCATGGATTTTCTCCACAATGCCAATCCGCAGATGAAAATTCCGGCGCGTTGGGAAATCAAGACCCACCGGCAGCCGGCGGAAACAGATCTGCCCGCACCACGAGAGGCGTTGCTTAAGTTGCTGGGTTCGCTCAATGTATGCTCCAAGGAAGTTGTGGTGCGACGTTACGACCATGAAGTGCAGGGCAACACGGTGCTCAAACCCCTGACCGGCGAAGCCAACGACGGCCCCTCAGATGCAGCTGTGGTGCGTCCGTTGCCCGACTCCTTCGCTGGAATTACGGTGGCACACGGCATTTGCCCGCGCTACAGTGATATAGACACCTATCATATGACCGCCTGCGCCATCGATGAAGCTCTGCGCAACTATGTGAGTGTTGGCGGCAATGTAGATCATGTCGCGGGGCTAGATAACTTCTGCTGGTGTGACCCGGTTCTGAGTGAGCGCACCCCCGATGGACCATTCAAGGCGGCGCAGCTGGTGCGGGCAAACAAGGCGCTGTACGACTACTGCGTTGCCTTTGGTGTTCCTCTTATCTCCGGTAAGGATTCGATGAAAAATGACTACCACATCGATGGAAAGAAGATATCCATACCGCCTACGCTGTTGTTTTCGGTAATCGGCAAAGTCGACGACGTGCGTCTGTGTACTACTATGGACGTAAAACATCCGCAGGATAAAGTCTATCTGCTGGGTAGTACTCGTGAGGAACTCGGAGGTTCTGAGCTCTACAATATCCTCGGGTTTATCGGTAACCAGGTCCCACAGGTTGATGCCACTACTGCCCTGCGCCGCTATCGCACCTTGAACCGGGCACAAAAGGCCGGATTGGTGGCTTCGTGCCACGACCTGTCTGATGGTGGTCTGGGGGTGGCTCTGGCGGAAAGTGCTTTTGCCGGCGGGTTTGGTATGGACATCAATTTAGGCAATCTACGCACACACGGAGAACTCACAACACTCCAGATGCTCTACTCTGAAACCCAGAGTCGTTTGCTGGTCACGGTGTCACCTGCCAATGCCGAGGAGTTTGAAAAACTCTTCAGCGGACAAGAGATCTGTTGCCTGGGTAAGGTGACCAGCGCCCCTATCCTGCGTATCCGCGCCGGCGATGACACCCCGATTGTCGAGGAAGATATCTACGTGTTGAAAGAGGCCTGGCAGTCCACATTGAAGGAGCTTTGATTATGTCCGCTGAAGTTAAAGCTATCGTAGTTTCTGGTAACGGTACCAACTGCGAGCGCGAAGTGGCCAATGCTTGTCGTCTGGCTGGTGCCGAGCGTGTCGATATTGTGCACCTCTCGCGCCTGCTCTCCGGCGAGATCAGTTTGCACGATTACCATTTCCTTAATTTTGCTGGGGGCTTTCTCGACGGGGACGATCTGGGCGGTGCTATAGCCGGGGCAAATCGGCTGCGTCATGCCAAAATAAAAACCAGTGGGCGCTCCATGCTCGATGAAATTCTGCAGTTTGTGGAAAATGGTAATCTGGTTATGGGGGTGTGTAACGGCTTTCAGCTTATGGTCAAGATGGGTTTACTCCCTGGCTTAGATAATGATTATCACACCCAGGTAGCTACTCTCACCACAAACGATCATGGCCGTTTTGAGAACCGCTGGGTATATCTGAAGGTAGATCAGAAGTCGCCCTGTGTGTTTACCCGCGGACTCACCGGCATATATCTGCCCGTGCGCCACGGAGAAGGAAAGTTTGTGGTTGAAGATCCGCAGGTATTGGAGCGAATAGAGGCCGAGCACCTGTCAGTGCTGAAATACAGCGATGCTGCTTACATCTCTCCGGCGATGGAGTTTCCTCTCAACCCAAATGGGTCCATGGCCGCAATTGCAGGGATTTCTGACCCGAGCGGGCGCGTGTTTGGCCTCATGCCCCATCCCGAAGCATATTTGCATCGCACCCATCACCCGCGCTGGACGCGCGAAGAGTTACCCGAAGAGGGGATGGGACTGTGGCTATATAAGAATGCCATTGATTTTATTCGTGAACAGGTGCTTTAGTTGGTGGTTAAGAAACTGAAACTCACGCGTAATTACGGTTTTGAAATTTGAACATAGAAAGATCGTCGAACGATTTTTTCTTATATATTTGTCAAAATAGCGCGAAACATCACACTGTAGGAAGGAAGCAATTAAAACATGTTTGATAAACTGAAGGAAGAATGTGGTGTTTTCGGTATTTATGGACACCCTGAAGCTGCGAATCTCACCTATCTGGGGTTGTACGCTCTGCAGCATCGCGGGCAGGAAAGTTGCGGTATTGTTGCTTCCGATGGCGCTGTGTTGCGTGCCCACCGCAAAAATGGGCTGGTATCAGATGTTTTCCGCGATCCACAGATATTTGAGCGTCTGCCCGGATGTAGCGCTATTGGACATGTGCGCTATGCCACCGCTGGCAGCGGTGACGTGAAAAACTGTCAGCCGATTTCAGTCGATTATGCTCGCGGCAGTATTGCGGTGGCGCACAACGGTAACCTGGTCAATGCGCAGGAATTACGTAATGAACTTGAGCAATTGGGGTCAATTTTCTCCAGCACCTCCGATACAGAAGTAATTATCCACCTGCTGGCCAGAAGTCATGCAGACAGTCTCTCCGAACGCATCACCTCGGCTCTCGAGCGCGTGGACGGTGCCTATAGTCTACTGTTCCTCACCGAGACGCGGATGGTAGCGGTGCGTGATCCGCGCGGATTCCGTCCTTTGGTACTGGGGAAGCTTGAGGGGGCCTATGTTGTCGCTTCTGAGACCTGCGCCCTTGATTTAATTGAGGCGGAGTTCATCCGCGAGCTCGAACCAGGGGAGATGGTGGTTATTGATGAAAAAGGGGTGCATTCTATGTTCCCATTGGAGAAGCGCTCTCCCTGTCCGTGCATTTTTGAATTTGTCTATTTTGCGCGCCCAGACAGCACCATTTTCGGGCGCGAAGTATATTCTGTGCGCAAGGAATACGGACGTGAACTTGCGCGTGAATTCCCTGTAGACGCAGACGTGGTAGTGCCTATTCCCGATTCCGGGGTGCCGGCCTCCATCGGATATGCGGAGGAATCGGGTATTCCATTCGAGCTTGGTCTCATCCGCAACCACTATGTAGGGAGAACCTTTATCGAGCCACAGCAGACGATCCGCCACTTCGGGGTAAAGATAAAACTTAACCCCGTGCGCGAAGTGATTGAGGGGAAACGTGTGGTGGTTGTAGATGACTCCATAGTACGCGGAACCACGGCGCGCAAGATTATCAAGATGATAAAAAATGCCGGTGCAAAAGAGGTGCACATGCGTGTATCCAGCCCGCCGACCAGCTATCCATGTTATTACGGTATAGATACCCCCACGCGTAACGAACTCATCTCCTCCTCTCATAGTATTGAGGAGATAAATCGTTACATCACATCGGATACACTGGGTTATCTCTCGATAGAAGGCTTGCTCAAAGCCACCTATGGTCCAGAAGGTAAGGATCCGGGAAGTAGAGATATGTGTAGGTTCTGTAGCGCCTGTTTTACCGGTAAATATCCGATAAAATTTCCACACTTGAAGGCAGACAATCAATTGGGCTTGTTCGAACGTTAGATTTAACAGGTTTGTATCGCACGTATTTTGACGGAAAACTGCCAAACAGGCTTACAGAACGGGCAAATCGAAGAAGCGAGTAAATGTATACGCATAGGGGAAGAAGATGACCGCACAGGAACGCAGTGAACTGATGGATATTATCCGGCTTCTTTCATACGAGGAGCGCGAAGTAACCCTGGCTTCAGGACGCAAAAGCAATTTTTACTTCGACGGCAAGCAGACCACCTTGCATCCGCGCGGTTCTGTTCTGGTGGGCAAAGCATTTCTCGAAGCTGCACGCTCTTTTGGGTGCAAGGTTGACGGTGTTGGCGGTCTCACCCTGGGGGCTGATCCCATCGCAACGGCAACCTCACTGATAAGTTCACTTGAGAGTGAGCCCATTCCGGCCTTTATTATTCGCAAGGAACCTAAAGGGCATGGCACCGGGCAGTGGCTCGAAGGGCGCAAAAACCTTGCACCGGGAGCTAAGGTGGTGATTGTTGAAGACGTCGTGACCACTGGGGGCTCTTCCATGAAGGCGATTGAGCGCGCGCGCGAAGAGGGCCTCGAAGTTATCGGTGTTGTCACCTTGGTAGATCGCGAAGAGGGGGGAAGTGAGTGTTTTGCTACCGCTGGTATTCCATTCAAGGCAATCTTTACCAAGACTCAAGTATCAGCATAAAGTGTGACAGTTACGTAAGAATCATGACCTATACTTATCTTGCAATCGCTATTATTGCCGAGGTTGCAGCAACCTCAGCGCTGAAGGCTTCGGAGCAGTTCAGCCGCGTATTTCCCAGCGTAATTGTGGTGCTAGGATATGGAGTATCTTTTTACTTCCTTGCACTTGTCTTGCAGGAACTTCCAGTCGGGATAACCTATGCAGTCTGGTCCGGAGTAGGGATAGTGCTTGTAACTCTGCTATCAATGCTGCTTTATCAACAGACCCCGGACTGGGCGGCCATTGTCGGAATGGGACTAATCATCTCCGGAGTGGCCATCATTAACCTCTTTTCCTCCAACGTTGGTAAGTAACGGGGCAGATAACGCCTCTTGCAACCATCTTCTTCCCCCCTAGCAACCCCGACACTTCAGTGATCTTTCCCTCCTTGGTGCAAACTAAGCTGAGAGAATATAAAAGCAAGGCAAGACTGAATTTATCCAAATAAGTGCAGGTAAGTGAAGCCGGCACTAAAAAATGTCGAGATAGGCGAGTCGATATGGGTATTGCGGTCGTCTATCCGAGCTTTATTTTCCGCTCTTGCCGGCGAAAATTCTTGCAAAAGGTCTCCTCCTTTTGCGTAAGGGGTGCGTGGGCATTGTCTCATGGAAGAAGCGGACATCTTCAATGGTGTAGAAGGCGTTGGGGTCAAATCCCTTGATAAGGTTGATCACCTTCTCGAGGTTGCGCCGTTTGGCTATTGTGAAGATAACCCGCACTGGGCCGGTTTCACCGCGCGCGTCGACAGTGGTGACGCCGAATCCGGCTTCCCACAGAGCTTTGGTAAGTCCCGGGACGTCCTCGCGAACGATGGTGCGGATGATGAGGCTCCCTACCGCGAGGCGTTCTTCAATCAGCAGTCCTACATAATTACCCATTGCGAAACCAAGGGCGTAAGCGACGTAAGTGGTCCAGCTGTTTAGGTGCTGCATCACCTGAGCAATAGCTATCACCCAGATTAGCGTCTCGATAAAACCTAGCGGAGCAGCAATATACTTCATCCCACGCGAGACAAAGGTTATGCGCAGGGTGCTGATGGAGACATCGAGGATACGCGCAAGAAAAATCAGAAAAGGAATGCCCACCATAGACAGAAGTCCTGGTTCCGCGGCAGATGCAGTGAGCATGATGTACTCCTGAAAGGTGAGGTGGGATTTGAGTAGGTAACACCATGGTCCATGGTCCGCGAAACGTATCAGGCAGGTATGGAAGAGTCAAGCCTGGATCGGGGTTGGAGGGCGCTACCCTAAAAGTAACTGCATATCAAATGCTAACCGCCGTTGCGCATACAAGGGTGCCCGCCTCTCTCAGAATATTTTTACCAAATAATGCACCTTGTGTTGTTGTATGTTTATCTCCCTGTTACACTGCGATAGTTAATTTAACGTAATTATTTTATATACACAGGTGAGATATGCTTGCAAATTTATATTCAGGGGCACTTATAGGTATCGATGCGTATAGAGTTGAAGTTGAAGTTGATGTCAGTCAGGGAATGCCGCAATTCGCCACGGTAGGTCTACCTGAAGGTGCTGTCAGAGAGAGCAAGGACAGGGTTAAGTCGGCTATCAAGAACAGCGGCTACCAATTTCCCGTGCGGCGAATCACCGTAAATCTGGCTCCGGCGGATATCCGTAAGGATGCCGCCTCTCTCGACCTGCCGGTGGCAGTGGGGATCCTGCAGGCAACAGGGGTGCTGAAAGAAAATGCCAAGCGTTACCTGTACATGGGCGAGTTGTCCCTTGATGGCAGGATAAAGCCGGTGCGCGGGGCTCTGGCGGTAGCGTGTGAAGCACACAGGTGGGAGGTAGACGGCATTATTCTACCTCAAGAAAATGCCGCAGAAGGGGCAGTGGTAGATAACCTGCCGGTATATCCAGTACGGGATTTGGCCGAAGTGGTGGGGTTTCTCAATGGGGAACTCCAGA
>Ga0265295_1000351_pt1 | contig 94049 bp, 74 predicted proteins | sample Munlansysbiofilm_FD_192503 | JGI IMG/M metagenome (GOLD analysis project Ga0265295, IMG submission 192503) | Leachate microbial communities from a municipal landfill in Southern Ontario, Canada - Methane capture system biofilm | ecosystem: Engineered > Solid waste > Landfill > Unclassified ... | reverse complement strand
AGAGCAAAGGCAAGCCCCGCCGTAACCATGCCCATAAAGTTCCAGAGGTCGTCGGGCTGGGCAACGGGCTGGTTTTCAAAGCCCCAATGGAAGGAGCCCAGGCTGAAATTCATGACCAGAGCCGCCGCAAACATGGCGATAAAGCCCAGGGCCAGATACCACTGATTGAAAAGGATGACGTCGCGCAGTGCGCCCATGGTGCAGAAACGGCTGCGCTGGGCCAGAAAGCCCACGGCGAGGCCAGCGCACAGGGAGAAGATAAAGGGCGCGTGCTGTGAGCCAGGCCCCTTGATGGAGTAAAAGAGCACGCCGCTCTTGAGTTCGCCAGAGATCTGGGGATCAGCAAGATACAAAGCCAAAAGGCCGAGCATGAGCGCGGGCAGCATCAGGCCCGATATCTTGCCCTGATTCTGGCTGCGGCCCAGTGAAAAACCCATGCGGAAGAAGATGGTGCCTATGCCCACGCCCACTATAAGGCCCACAAGCCCGAAGATAGCATGGGCGTCGCCGCCAGCCAGGCGCAGGATGACGCGCCAGGGGCAGCCGAGAAAAACCAGCGCGCCGATACCGGCGATGGCTCCGAGGAAAAACCGGGTGATGGGGGCGGAACCGCCACGGGGCTTGTATTCGCCAAAGAGCATGGCCGCCGCAAAGGCTCCCAGCACCATGCCTATAATTTCAGGGCGCAGGTACTGCACAATTTCAGCCCTGTGCAGACCGACAGCCCCGGCGATGTCGCGGTTAAAGCAGACTACGCAGATGCCCATATTGCCCGGATTGCCCGCCTGTTGCAGCAATACGGCCAAAACGCCGAAGATGAGGCCCACTACAACTATGCCCGTAGTGGTGGAAAGGACGTTGAAATATTGTTTCATCGGTATCCTCCTGCTCCTGTTTATGGGCTTGCGCCCGTTGCGTTGACGGCCATAAAGGCCGACAGAACGCGGACGGAGGATTACCTCTTGCTCAGGTTTGCCGCGTCATGCTCCTTGCTGCAAAACGCGCCGCCGCCCGCATACACTCCACACCGTGAAGCTGCCGGGATTACGTCAGGTCTTGCGCTTTGGCATGTGCGCTCCTTGATTTGCGCCGCACGGACGGTATCCGCGAGGGGGAAGGGCCGCACGTAACGGCCGGATGATTCATGCAGACGGGCGGCATTTTTGCCAAGCCGCCTGCCGCCATTGCACACTATATACTATACGGGACTTGCCGTCAGGTGTACGGCGTCCTGTCCGTCCCGTTCAGCCAGCAGCACGTCAACGCGTTCATGGCGGCTGGTATTGACCGTGCGGCCCACATAATCCGCGTGGATGGGCAGCTCGCGGCGCCCTCTGTCAATGAGGGCCAGCAATTCCACCGCCATGGGGCGTCCGTAGTCCAACAGGGCCTCCAGGGCGGCACGTATGGTGCGCCCAGTGTACAGCACGTCATCAACAAGAATGATGACGCGCCCGTCAACGCTGGCCGGTATACGCGACTGCCCGATGTGGGGTTTGCCTTCAAGGCTTGTCCAGTCGTCGCGGTAGAGGTTTATGTCCAGCGTGCCCAGCAGCACGGGATGCCCAAGGCGATCCTCAAGCAGGGCGGACAGGCGGCGGGCGAGATCAGCGCCGCGGCGTTCAATACCGACCAGCATGACATGGTCGCACTTGGCGTGGCGCTCCATAATCTGGGACGCCAGGCGTTCCAGCATACGTGCCATTTCGTGCTGCTCAAGCAGCAGGGTTGTGTTCATGTTTCCTCCCGTGGCATCTGCCTGGCAAAACCCTACCGCTTTTTGTGATTGAAGAAAAGGCCCCCGGCAATTGACAAGCCAGAAGCATGGCCTTAGTTACTATGGCACCAGAAATATGGAGGACACCATGATTCAATTGACCGACACTGCCCGCAAGGAGCTTGATACCTTCTTTGCGGACAAGAAAAAGGATCCGATTCGGATTTACCTCTCGGCTGGTTGAGGCGGCCCGCGCCTCGCTCTGGCTCTGGACGAGCCGAATGACCAGGATACAACCGAGGAACAGGCTGGATACACCTTCTGCATGAACAAGTCTTTGCTTGATGAAGTGAAGGGAGTTTCCGTTGATTTAACTTACATGGGGTTCACGCTCATACCAGACGTGCCCTTTGCTTCAGAAGGCGATGGTTGCAGCAGCTGCTCAAGCTGCGGAAGCCACTAGGCCAGATCAACTTTGAAATGTGAAGCATTTCAAAGTTGTCATTCTGCCGAAAACTGCGATTTTCGGCAGAATCCACGCCACGCTGTGGCGCGCTGCACTTTCGTGCAGCGTTGGAGCACTTACCTTTTTTCAAAGGTTAAATGCTCCAATCGAAACGGGCCTGGTTCCCCGTCAGCCGATGAAGCATCTCAGCCTGTTTTTCGGAATATATAAATACCCGAAAAAATCATGGAGGAACCATGCTCGAACTTACCGAAAGCGCTCAAAAAGAACTGGCAGCCTACTTTGAAGGCAAGGACAAAAGCGACATCCGCATATACCTTGCCCCCGGCGGTTGCAGCGGCCCGCGCCTTGCGCTGGCCCTCGACGCCGCCACAGATGAGGACCAGAGCGATGAACAGGGCGGCTTCACCTTCTGCATCAACAAGGACCTGCTGGCCCAGGTTGAAGGCGTGAAAATCGACCTCACCCCTATGGGCTTTATGGTGGAGCCCAACGTGCCCCTGCCTCAGAGCGAGGGCGGTTGCTCCGGCTGCGGCGGCGGCTGCGGCACCAACTAGAAAAACGACAGATACGGTTGACCGGGGGCGGCTTTAGGGCCGCCCCCTTGTCACTTTACGGCAGCCTTTTTTTAGGGCTTCATAACAACACGTCATTTAAAACTTTGTGCAGATCGTTCGCGCGCGTCATGGCCGTGCAAGAAGAACAGCCAGGTCAATGGAACGGGTTAATGGACATTTTTAACGCAGTACTGGCAAGTCAGGAAAATCAGATATATATCGAGCGCAGCGGTATGGCCACGCGCTGTCGTCTCGCCGTTGAGGCCATGACCCGTGGGCGCACGGTTGTTCTGGTGGCGCGCGAACGTGAAGAGTATACGCTTGCCCGCGCACTGCTGACGCTCTTTACCCCGGAACTTTCCCTGGGCGAAAAGCCCCTGTCCGAACCCCTGTGGCGCAGCCCGTGCCTGGCCCTGCCCGCCTTGAACCAGCGGCAGGACAGAGCCTCGTGGGCAGCGCGCCTGGCCGCCCTGTATGGCCTTGGTCTCGGGCAGCCGCGTTGTCTCGTGTGCAGTGTTGAAAGTCTTTTGCTGCGTCATGTGCCCCTGAATTTCTTCGCCTCACGCAACCTTGACCTGCGCAAGGGCAGCGATTACGCGCCCGAACTGCTGCTGGATCAGGCCGTGGAATGGGGCTACGAGCGCGTGACCATGGTCACCCGGCCCGGAGAAATGGCGCGCCGGGGTGATATCCTCGATATTTTTCCCGCTGGCTACGCCAAGCCCGTGCGCCTGGAGTTTTTTGGCGACACCCTGGATGAGATGCGCGTTTTTGACGCTGAAAGCCAGCGCTCCCTGCAGGGCTGCGACGAACTGACGCTCCTTCCCGCCAGCCCGCTGGCGCTTGACGCCAAAGCCCTGGCAACGGCGCGCGATCGTTGCGACCGCATGTTCGCCGAAGGCCGCATTGGCGAAAACGAGTGCTATTCCTTCAAAAAATCGCTGGACAGCGGCGGCCTGGGACTTTTGCCCGGCAGCGTGCTTGAAACCACAAGTTTCATTGAAGACTGGCTGCCCAAGGACAGTCTGTGGCTCTTGCCCGGCGAGGCCGACAGCGCCGACGCCCTGCGCGACGGCCGCCTGAGCCTCAAGGAAAGGCTGGAGGCCCCGGACTCCCCCCTGCCGCAACCCGCTACGCTCACCTTGCGCAAAAGCTCGCAGCCCGCGCCCTGGAACGGCTTTCAGCGTATCTACGCCGAACCTCTGGTCATGGGCGTCGAAGAGCGCGGCCTTGACCTGGCCGAACGTCCCCTGCACTCCTTTACTGACCTCTTTCCCCTGCCGGGCGCGCAAGACCGCCCCTGGCAGCACCTCTCCACGGCTCTCAAGGAGTGGCGCAACAGCCGCCGCCAGGTGGTTCTCAGTTTTTCGTCAGGCAGAAGCCGGGCAAAGTTTCTGAAACTGGCCGAGCAGGACGGCATTGTGCCCGCCCTGCGCTACGCGCCGGAACAGAAGGGACTTTTTGCCCTTGTTTCACCCTTCAGGTCGGGCGCAGACCTTGTCTGGGACGGCACCCTGGTGCTCGGCGAGGACATCCTCTACCCCAAGGCCGAAAAAACGCCCCGGGTTTCTTCCCGCGTATTCAAGGGTCTGGACACTTTTGACGACCTCAAGCCCGGCGATCTTCTGGTACACCGCGATTACGGCATCGGGCGTTTTGCGGGCCTGCACCATCTGGATCTCAACGCGGCGGCCAACGATTTTCTGCTGGTGGAGTATTCCGGCAAGGACAAGCTCTACGTGCCTGCGGACAGGCTGGGGCTTATCCAGCGCTTCAAGGGCACGGAAGGCGTGGAGCCAGCCCTTGACCGCCTGGGCGGCGCCGCCTGGGTGGTCGGCAAGGAAAAAGCCCGCAAGGCCATTGAAAAAATCGCCGCCGACCTGGTGGAGATGTACGCCTACCGCAAGGTCACCAAGGGCTTCCGCTACGACCCGCCCGGCGAGCTGTATCACGAATTCGAGGCCACCTTCGGCTTTGAGGAAACCCCGGATCAGGCCAAGGCCATCCAGGACGTGCTGGACGATATGGACAAGTCAAGCCCCATGGATCGTCTTGTGTGCGGCGACGTGGGCTTCGGCAAAACAGAGGTGGCCCTGCGAGCCGCCTTCCGCGCCGCCTCAGAGGGGCGGCAGGTGGCCATGCTCTGCCCCACCACCGTGCTGGCCGAACAGCATTACCAGACTTTCAGGGCGCGCCTGGCGGGCTTTCCCGTCAATGTGGGCCTGCTCAGCCGTTTTGTGACGCGCCCCAAACAAAAAGAAGTGCTCAAGGCCGCTGCCGCCGGGCAGGTGGACATCCTCATCGGTACCCACCGCATTTTGTCCACCGACGTGAAGCTGCCCAATCTGACCCTGCTCATTCTTGATGAAGAACAGCGGTTTGGCGTGCGCCATAAAGAAAAGCTCAAGGCCCTCAAAAAAAACGTGGATGTGCTGACGCTCACGGCCACGCCCATTCCGCGTACCCTGCAGCTTTCCATGTCGGGCATCCGCGAGCTTTCCATCATCGAAACAGCGCCGCAGGACCGCAAACCCGTGGCCAGCGCCGTGCTGCGCAGGGACGACAACGTGCTGCGCAAGGTGATGGAACGCGAAATGGAGCGTGAAGGCCAGATATTCTGGGTCTACAACCGTGTGCAGGGGCTGGAGCGCGTGGCGGAATACGTGCGCGGGCTTGTTCCTGCGGCCCGTGTGGGCATGGCCCACGGCCAGATGTCCGAAACCGAGCTTGAAGACACCATGCACAAGTTCTGGCATGGCGAACTGGATGTGCTGGTATGCACGTCCATAGTGGAATCCGGCCTGGACTTTCCCCGCGCCAACACCCTGGTGGTGGATCAGGCCCAGATGTTCGGCCTGGGGCAACTGTACCAGCTGCGCGGCCGCGTGGGCCGCAGCGACAGGCAGGCATACGCCTTTTTTGTGGTGCCCGACGCCGAGCGCCTCACTGCCGTGGCCGAGGAGCGCCTGCGCATCATTATGGACATGGACTACCTGGGCGCGGGCTTTCAGGTGGCCATGGAAGACCTGCGCCTGCGCGGCGCGGGCAATATTCTGGGCGAAGTACAGTCCGGGCACATGTGCCGCGTGGGCCTTGACCTGTACCTTGAAATGCTGGAGGAAGCCGTGGGCCGCCTCAAGGGCATGCCCGAAAGCATTGTGACAGAAACGGAACTGACGCTGGGCCTTCCGGCGCATATTCCCGCGTCGTACATTGACGACGGACGCGAACGGCTGCGCTGCTACAAGGCCCTTACCTCGGCTTCCGGCGGGGCCGCGCGTGAAGAAACGGCCCTGTCCATCCGCGACCGTTTCGGGCCATTCCCCGAAGAGCTGGCAAACTTCCTGGCCGTGCTGGACTTCAAGCAGTTTCTTACGGAACTTCAGGTGCAGAAGGCCGAGGTGCGCCGCGAATCCGTGCGCCTGACCTGGCCGGACGGCCAGACGGCCGTGCAGCCGGAGCGCATTGTGGCTCTTGCCGCGTCCCTGCCGGGCGCGCGCGTCCACCCCCCGGCGGGCCTTGCGCTGACGCTGGAAAAAGACGTTCCCCTTGCGCAGGGGCTTGACAGATTGCGTCAGGCACTGGAAGACATACGCATACCAGTTGCGGCAAAGGTTTCGGCCTGACCTGGGCCAAAGCCCAGGCCGTTCCGGCTGCATTTCGCTCCGGCTGCGTTTCGTTCCGGCTGCATTTTGCTCCGGCCGACGTCAAAAGAGGATGCCCATGCCCCTGATCATTTCTGCCACGCCCGGTCAGCATGACATGCTGCCGCTCCCGGTTTCCGGCTGCGCCCCGGTGGCGTCGGCGCGTCCGGGGCACGGGGCGGCTTTTGCCGCAGGGCCGGGACGCAAGGGCGTATTTCTGGCGGCACGTCTGGCGCTCGTGGCATGCTGCCTTCTGCTGTGCGCCTGCTTTGAGGCCCGCCTGCCTGAAGGCGTGGTGGCCACTGTCAACGGAGAACCCATCTACCTGCGCACGGTGCAGGCCCTGCTGGACAGCCGCTCCACCGCTCTGGGCACCCTGCAGCGGCCTTCCCTCGAAAACATGAAGCGTCAGTACGGCGACGCGCTGGGCACGCTGATCATTTACACTCTGGTGCGCCAGGATTTGCGTGACTTGCAGATTCCCGTGACGGACGCCGCCCTTAAAGCCGCCGTGGCGACTGTCAGGGAGGACTACGGCGGCGAGGAAGGGCTGGCGCGTTTTCTGGCCGACGAATCACTGGATGAAAATGAATGGCGCGTGCTCATGCGCGACCTTCTGGCCATGCAGAGCTTTGAAAAGCGCATCCTTTTGCCCGGCATCCGCATTTCTCTGAGCGATGTGCGCTCCTATTACAAGGAACACGAAGCAGAGTTCGCCTTGCCCGAAATTCTGGACGTTTGCCTGATTTCCTCCCTAGAATCCCAACCTGTTCAGGCATTTTGCAGCGCCTTCACCTCTGGCCATCCTGTTGAAAAAGAGCCACCCGCAAACCTCATGGTGCAGTGCCAGGAAATCAGCGCGGCCCAGTTGCCGCCTGCCTGGCTGAAAAAAGCTGAAAAACTCGCGCCCGGCCAGTGCGCCGCCCCTGTTCAGGAAGACGGACGCTGGTACGGTCTTGCCCTGAAGGAGCGCAACGCCGCCCATACCATGGGCATGGCCGACGCCTACCCGCTCATTGAAAACATTTTGCAACAGCAGCGCAAGGATGCCGCCTTTGAAAGCTGGCTGACCACGGCGCTGGGCCGGGCGAAGGTTCGCGTGAATCCGGATCTCATGGCCGGCCTGCTAACGCCGCCCTCCGCCAGATCGGCCATGGGCGATGACACTCCCGGCGACGCCGCAGGCCCGGCCGTGCGCGGCGGCGTCAACGGTTCCGACGATGTCGGCTCCGCTCCGGCGGACGGCGGAGATGGATTGAACGCCCCCGAGGGAGGCGGCGGAACAGACGGGCCATAAAAAACGGGGGCGTCCGACAGGCGTGACCGGCAGGGTCTGTAAGCCCGCCAGGCGGTCATTGCATGTCATGCTGTTTTGGGCTAAAAATCGAAAGATAAACAGGCGCACCGCGCTTTGCACGAGGGAGAATCTCTGTGAGGAAAATACTTGTTTTGCTGCTGGCGATCATGCTTACAACCGCATGCGGCGTGCAGGCCGCACAGCTTAATAAGGTGGCTGCTGTTGTCAACGGACAAGTCATTACCATGTTTGACCTGCAAAAAAATGCGTTGCCTGACATTATCCGGTCCGGGCTTAACCCCGAAAATCCGGCCAACGCCAAGCAGGTGGACACGGTTTTTCGCAAGGTTCTGGATCTGATGATTATGGATATTCTCATCGCCCAGGAAGCCAAAAGACTGAAAGTCAGCATTTCTCCTTCGGAAATCGACAATGAGATCGCCAAACTGATGCAGGGCCGCAACATGACCAAGCAGCAGTTTGAGGAGCAGCTCACGCGCCAGAAGAGCAGCGTGGCCGAATTGCGCGGCAACATCGAAAAGTCGCTGTTGCGCCAGAAGATCATGAGTATGGAAGTGGGCCGCAAGGTTGTGGTCACGCCAGAGGAAATTAAGGCATACTATGAGGCCCACAAATCCACCATGTACGACCGCAGCGGTCTGCACATGGGGGTTCTGGTCTATTCGCCCAAGGTCAACGCCGCCTCCATTGCCGCTCAGATACGCTCCGGGGCGCTGACCTTTGAAGAAGCCGCGCTGAAGTATTCCATCGCGCCCAACAAGGAAAAGGGCGGCGATATGGGGCCGGTGGAATGGGATCGCCTGAACCCCGAATGGGAAGGACGGCTCACCAAGATGAAGCCCGGCGATGTGACCGAAGTCTTTGACCTTCAGGGGCACAAGGCGCAGGTGCATCTTTTCCGTCCTGGCGGCGGCAGTGAGCTGAAAATACTCACGCTTGAAGAGGCCAAGCCGCAGATCGACGCCATCCTGCGTCAGCCAAAGGCCATGGAACGCTTTGACGATTATACGGGACAATTGCGCAAAAAAGCGGTAATCGATATTCGGTTGTAGCATAACCGTTCAGGCGTGCGCGTGGCCCCCGGCCGCGCCGCGCCATTCCGGCGGCGTACCGTCCTTGGCCTCAGGCCGGGACAGCCACCGGCAACAGCCGCCCACGGGGCGGCAAAGACCTTTATCGAGGCTTTGCATGACCTTAGAGGAACTGGGCGCGGTCCTTCGCGCGGAGCGCGAAAAAAGGGGCCTCAGCATTGAAGATGCGGCCAACCACCTGAAGATAGGCGCACGCCTTTTGCGCGCGCTCGAAGCCGGTGACTCCGCTTCTTTGCCCCATCTGGCATATACCAAGGGTTTCATTCGTTCGTACTCCGCATATGTGGGGCTTTCAGCCGAAGAAATCAGCGCGGCCCTGTCCGCTCTGGAGGCTGAAAACGAAGAAGCTTTGATACAGCAGACGCCCCTGCCGGACGTCACTCTGGCCCCAAGGCGCAATTTCAAACCCTTTTTGTCCGTCTTTGTCGTTCTGCTGCTGGGTATTGGCGTTTACCTGGTCTGGCAGCACGGCGCACTGGATGTTTTGACCAGCCAGACGCGCCGCCAGGCGCAGCCCGCACCCATGCAAAGCCCGGACACTGCGGAAACGCCGCCTGTGGGAACAGAGGCCCGCAACCTTGGCCGTGAGGCACGCCAGAGTGGCACTGCCGGGCAACCCGCCGCAGCCGCCACAGACAGCGGGCCGCAGGCTGGCCGCTCCGCAGCGCCCGCCGCTTCCGGCGCGCAGCGTGGCGAAACCGCTGGCGCGCAGGCCTCCGCACCGGCTGCGCCCGCCACAACGCCGGGCACTGCCGCAACCACTGGCCCAGCCGCAGCGTCAGCCGCCACATCGGCCCCCACATCTCCGCAGACGCCTGTGACTGGCCCCCACAAGGTCATCATTACGGCCACGGAAGAATGCTGGGTGCATTCCAATGCCGACCATACCGATACGAGGCAGTTTTCCCTGCGCAAGGGCGACACCTTTGCCCTTACGTTCACCAAGAGTCTGGAACTCAAGCTCGGCAATGCGGGCGGAGTGCGCCTGCGCTATGATGGCGAGGAACTCCCCCCCGTGGGCGCAACCGGTCAGGTACGCACGCTGACCTTCCCTCCGGCACTCCCATGACGGAATGGGCCGATCACGCGCTTGTGCTGCGCATGGGGCACTTTCGTGAGTCGGACCTCTGGCTGAAGACCCTTTGTCGCAAGCACGGCCTGCTGACGCTGTTCGCCTTTGGCGGCAGCAGAAGCAGGCGTCGCTTTTGCGGCTGCCTTGACGTGCTCAACAGCCTGCACTGCCGGGTGAAAACCTCGCCGCGCGGCGGATTTCTCAACCTGGAAGAAGCCGTGCTGCTGAACGGCCCCCAGGCGCTTCGGCGCGACTGGCGGCGTATGGGCCTTGCCGCCAATTGCCTGCGCTTTGTGGAGGCTCTCGGGGTGGGAGACGAAGGGGCGGACGAAGCCTTTGAGCTGGTGGAAGACATGCGGCGAACCCTTGAGGAAGCCGCAGCGCTGCCCGCGCTTTTTCCCCTTTTCTTCCGCTTGCGCCTGGCGGGTGCTCTGGGTTTTGCGCCAAGCCTTGACGTGTGCGGTCACTGCGGCTGTGAACTCAACGGCCCCGGACAGTTTGTGGTGGACGAAGGGCACGTGCGCTGCCCATCCTGCCGTGCCGAGGCCGGGCCAGTGCGCTATGGCGTGGAACTGAGCGCCGACGGACTTGACCTTTTGCGCCATGTGCAGCAAGAATTGCCATCCGCCTGGCACGCGGAGGAACTGCCTCCAGCGGACCGGCGGGCCTGCTCGCGGGTTATTGACGGCTTTGTGCAATACCACCTGGGGCTGGCGTGGGAAGGGGGCTTTTTTCGCCGCGTATGACAGGAACGGTTCGCCGGGCTTGTGGTTTACGGTTTTTGGGTCTGGTTCAGGGATTTTTTTTGCCAGACCACGGGGGCACTGCATAACAGGGAACCATTGACTGGCGGCTTTTTGCCTTCAATGCCGCTGCCCTGCGCACAGTGGCAGACTATTAGAGCAATTTCACTTTGAAATTGCTCTGGCGGATGCGGAAGCAGACGCCCGCTACTGAGGCGTAAGCACAGTTTATCTGCGCGGTTAAACGCCGAGGTGAGTGTGCCTTAAACTTTGAGAATGTATATTCTCAAAGTTAATCTGCTCAAGGGTTTCGGGGGGGGTGCGCGCACTGTGCGCCCTGTCATGGCAACGAGTCGTCATCCGTTTCATCAGCGTTCCTGGGGCAACTTCACTTTGAAGCTGCTCTGGCGGCTGCGTAAGCAGACGCCCGCCGCAAAGGTGTCAGCGCTATTTACTTGCGCTATCAAGCACCGAAGCGAGCGAATTTTAAACGTTAAGAATCTACATTCTCAACGTTAATCTGCTATAAAGGACAGCACATGTATTTTCAGGACGTGATACTCACCCTACAAGATTACTGGGCGAGGCAGGGCTGTGTCATCGAGCAGCCCTCCGGTGTGGAATGCGGGGCAGGCACCTTCAACCCCCATACCTTTTTGCGGGTTATCGGTCCCGAACCCTGGAGCGTGGCCTACGTGGAGCCTTCACGGCGTCCCACTGACGGGCGCTACGGCGAAAATCCCAATCGCCTGCAGCGCTACTTCCAGTTTCAGGTCATCATGAAGCCCTCGCCGGACAATGTGCAGGACCTCTATCTGCAAAGCCTCAATGCCCTGGGCATCAATCCCGCCCAGCACGACATACGCTTTGTGGAAGACGACTGGGAATCCCCCACCCTCGGCGCCTGGGGACTCGGCTGGGAAGTATGGCTCAACGGCATGGAAGTAAGCCAGTTCACCTACTTTCAGCAGGTGGGCGGCATTGACCTTTCGCCCGTGAGCGTTGAACTGACCTACGGCCTTGAACGCCTGACCATGTATCTTCAGGGTGTGGAATCCGTTTACGATCTGGCCTGGAACAAGGATGTGACCTATGGCCACATCTACCACCAGAACGAAGTGGAACAGTCACGCCACAACTTTGAAGTCAGCGACGCGCAAATGCTGCTGCGCCATTTCAGCGATTTCGAAGGCCAGTGCAAGGCCATGCTGGAGCTGGGGCTGCCCTGGCCCGCCTATGATTACTGCCTGAAGTGTTCGCATACCTTCAACCTGCTGGACGCGCGCGGGGCCATATCCATCACTGAACGCACAGGCTACATCGGCCGGGTGCGGGCCCTGGCGGCGGGCGTGGCCCGCCTGTACGCAGCTCAGCGCGAAGAACTGGGCTATCCCATGCTCAAAAAGGATGCGAGGTAAAGCCGTGGCCACCTTTGTGCTTGAAATTGGCAGCGAAGAACTGCCCTCCCGTTTTCTGGCTCCCGAAGAGGCGGAACTCTCCGCAAGATTTGCCGCGGCCCTTGATGAAGCCGGTCTGGAATATGGCGGTCTGCGTGTCATGAGCACGCCGCGTCGCGCCGTGGTCATGATTGAAAATCTCAATCCCGTGCAGGTTGAACGCGAGGATATCGTGGCCGGGCCGCCCGTTCGCGTGGCATACGACGCCGAAGGCAAGGCCACCAAGGCCCTTGAAGGCTTTGTGCGCACCAATGGCTGCACCCTGGACGACGTTTTTCAGCAGGAAACCGAAAAAGGCGTCTATGTCGCCGTGCGCAAGCACACCGGCGGCGCGAACGCCAACGGCCTGCTGGCGGCCATATGCCCGGCCGTCATCACGGCCCTGCCCTTTGCCAAGCGCATGCGGTGGGGCGATTACTCGTTTGCCTACGCCCGGCCCCTGCGCTGGATACTGGCCCTGTTGGACAATGAGGTCATCCCCTTTGAGGTTGGCCCCATGACCTCCGGGCGCGAAACCTGCGGCCACCGCATCCACGGCCCCGGCCCCTTTGCTGTGGCCCATGCCGACGATTTTCTGAAAATCCTGGCCGGGCCGTGCGCCATTACCCTTGATCCGGCGGAGCGCCGCAAGATCATCATCGAGGGCGGCAATGCCCAGGCCGTGGCCGCCAAGGGCAAGGTACTGTGGAAAGACAGCCTCCTTGACGAGGTGCAGGGGCTTTCCGAGCATCCCGTGCCCCTGCTGGCGGATTTTGATCCGGCCTACCTTGAGGTCCCGCGCGAGGTGCTGCTGACCAGTATGGAAAGCCACCAGAAAAGCTTTGGCATTGAAGACGCCCAGGGCCAGCTGCTGCCGCATTTTCTGACGGTTCTCAACATCACCCCCGAGGACATGGATATTGTCAAACGCGGGTGGGAACGGGTGCTGCGCGCCCGCCTCGACGATGCCCGTTTCTTCTGGCGCGCCGACCTGCGCGAAACCTTTGACCACTGGCTGCAAAAGCTTGATACGGTCATCTTTATCGGTGGCCTTGGCAGCATGGGCGACAAGACACGCCGTCTTGAAGCGCTGTGTCAATGGCTGGCTGAAAAATGCGCACCTGACCTCGCTTCCGACGCCGCGCGCGCCGGGCGGCTTTCCAAGGCTGACCTCGTCAGCGGGCTTGTGGGCGAATTTGATACGCTTCAGGGCATCATGGGCGGCATCTACGCCGGGCGCAAAGGCGAAAACGCCACTGTGGCCCAGGCCGTTGCCGAGCAGTACCTGCCTGCCGGGCCGGATTCTCCCCTGCCGCACAGCATGGCCGGAGCGCTTTTGTCACTGGCCGACAAGGCCGACACCCTCGCGGGCTGCTTCGGCCTTGGCATGATACCCACCGGCGCTGCAGACCCCAACGGCCTTCGCCGTTGCGCCTTGGGCATCATACGCATTGTGCTGGATTTCGGCCTGCCGCTGGACATGCGCCAGGTTTTCGCCAAAGCGCAGGAACTGTACGGCGACAGGCAGTGGAAATTGCCCCCTGCCGAAGCGCTCGACAAGCTGATGGAATTTTTCGCCGCCCGGCTGCGCAACTATTTCATGAGTCAGGGACAGGATACCCTGCTGGTTGACGCAGTGCTTGGCGCAGGTTCCGCACAGGTAAAAGAATGCGGCGCACGTCTGGCCGCCCTGGCGACCTTCAGCCGTGAGGCTGGCTTTGCCGAGGCTGCGCAGACTTTCAAGCGCGTGGCCAACATCCTGCGCAAGCAGGGCCAGGCCGAGGAAATTCCTGCCCTGTGGGCAGCGGATCTTCTGCAGGAAGATGCGGAAAAGGCCCTGGCCGCCACGCTGGATCAACTGCTGCCGAAGCTTGACCAGATGTGGACAGCGCAGGATCACGCTGGCGCACTGGCCTGCCTCAGCGAAGTGCGCCCTGCCGTGGACGCTTTTTTTGACGGCGTCATGGTCATGTGCGATGACACGGCCCTGCGGCGCAACCGCCTGGCCATGCTGCAGGCCCTGGGTGGGCGTTTTGCCCGTCTGGCCGATTTTGCGGCCTTGCAAATATAGTCCTGTGCGAGTATGTTCCCATTCCGGTTGTTCCTGCCTGCCCGTCGGTGGGAGAGGAACAACCGGAATGGTTGACAAAAAGAAAGAATGCCGCCGGAATTCCGGCGCAAAGCTTGACAGCCATACGGGGCTGTGCTAACAACCCGTCTTCGCGATAGCGCATCAGAATTCGGACTCATGGCTTGCCAGCGCAAGCCCAACATAGTGGAGGATACCGTGGCCAACCATAAGTCAGCCATCAAGCGTCACAGGCAGAGCTTGCAGAGGGCCGGTCGTAACCGCGCCGCCCGTACCCGCGTGAAGAACGCCATCAAACAGGTGCGTTCCGCCATCACGACCACCGACAAGGCTCAGGCCAATGAAGCTCTGGTGGCCGCCACTTCCGTGCTTTCCAAGGCTGCCAGCAAGGGCGCCATGCACTGGAAGAAGGCCGCGCGCAAGATTTCGCGCCTGGCTCGCGCCGTTAACGGCATCGAAGCCTAGTGCCTTTGAGGGCAGATTTTTCTGCCGACGGTTTATTGTGTTTTTGACAGTGCTCGCGCGCTGACGGTGCACGCAATGGCGTGTGCGCTTTTTGAAAATTTCAACTAAGTTCGCAGATTTTCAAAAAATATTTTGGAAAAAAGCTTGACGGCCACTGCGACTTAATATAGATTCCCCTTCGTTGCGCGCTCGTAGCTCAGCTGGATAGAGCAACAGGCTACGAACCTGTAGGTCAGGAGTTCGAATCTCTTCGGGCGCACCACTAAAGAATCAAGCCCTTACGATGAAAATCGTAAGGGCTTTTTCTGTGTCCAACAGAATTTGGGCAACTTTTTTTGGGGGGGGGATAATACCCCCACAAACCAAGCTGCCTTTACGAGAGAATCTTTCGCATTTTACCCGCCGCCCTGTTCCAACCTGACCTGAGCCATGCCAGTGAACCGATTTGTCTTTTTGCCTTTGCGGATGGAGGTGCATTCGTAACATACCTTTAACGCAGGCATTATTTTATTATTGAAGAACCATGCAATATGTTTTACTACTAATAAAAAACAACTACGCAAAATCGCTACGTTACTGTGCGAAGCTGTACACTTTTTATAAAATTTTTTGTATTTTATAATTTTTGTTTGTACGCCGAAATAGTTTTCAATGCCATTTTGTTTCAATTTTTATTGCACATGCCATCCTTAACTCAAATGGGTAATAGTTTTTTATGGCGCATAGCAACACATAATACATACTTTATATATAATATTCTGCAACAGGTGCTGGTAAAATTTGCGTACTGCACATTTTAAAACTCCACTGTGTAGTATTATATCAATTAACAATGGCTGTTTCCACTACACAACAGCAACTCTGACCTTCTTTACACAAATTGTTCATATCAATTGCTGTGAACATCATAAGATTTTTGCTTTAATGGAATAAAAACCGCGCCAGACAATCAGATTTTCGCCAGCCTTGCCACCAGGCAGGGAAGGTGGATCAGTCAGAGGGACGACGGCGCAACAAAGACTTGTCGCCAACACGCAACCGTCTGAACGCACCACAGGCCGTGCCCCCACCCCCTACGGCGTGACGGGCAACCCGTACGGATACGATTTTTTACCCATACATTGCCGCGCCCGTGATTCGGGCAGCCGCAACGCGTCCATGCTGACCAGCAGCATACGCGCCCCTGTCATCACCTGCACGCTGCCAGTATGCACCAGCAAAAGCAGCGCTGCGAAAGGCCGCCATATCCGACTGAGAACTGAGGCCTCTCACATGGCACAATCACCACGACAGCGACCCTCTACTGTCAAAGAGTAGCTTTGGCAAAGATTGCATGAGGGGCAACGTGAAGTCACTTCCGGCAGCATATGGAGGCTTGCATGCGCAGATGTTTGAAAGACTGTCGGCATTTTTTCGTGGCGCTTGCAATTTCACTGTCACTGACCTTGCTGGGAGCAGATTTTCTTGTGCAGCGCAACGCGCAGATGCGCATAGCTGAACTCCAAAGCGTCATTACGCTGCAAATAGATAAACTGACAAGCTCACTGACAAAATATTTCTATAAAATACAGACACTTGCTGCAATAACCATTACGGCCAGCGGTAAGGTTGAAAATTTTGAGCAAGTGGCAGCCGCGCTGCTTGACGACCCCTGCATTCAAGGCATCATCATGGCGCCCAAGGGCATTGTGAGCCATGCGTATCCCATACCGGGCAACGAAATACTGCTGGGCAAGGACATACTGACTTACTCTTTTGGCAGTTGGGAGAGCATACGGCAGGCCAGGCACAGCAGCCCTATAGTCATGGCGGGGCCCGTGCCCATCATGACAGGCGGCACGGCCCTCATAGGCCGATTGTCGATCTATACAGACGCCAAGAACAAGCCCAGGCAGTTTTGGGGCATTGTTTCCATTGCTCTCAATTTTCCTGAAGTGCTGAAGGGCGCGGAATTGCGGCTGCTTGACGAACTGGGCCTGCCCTATGAAATCTGGCGCGAAAGCCCTTACGGCGGCACCCGTCAGATACTCGCCAAGGGCGCCAGTCCTGAATCCCGGGGCGCTCCCTACGTGGAAATGCCTGTGCACATACTCAATGGCAAGTGGTTTTTCAAACTCTCTGCAAAGAGGGCATGGTACCAGCTCACGGAAACATGGCTTTACGTTGGCTCCAGCGTTTTGCTCAGCCTGCTGGTTTCCATGCTGGCCCAGCGCAGGTACGACATGGCTCTGGCGCATCGCCGCCTGGAAGAGATTGTGTATATCGACGCCCTGACAGGCTGTCTGAACAGGCGCGGGCTCTTTAACGATCTTGGCCAGCGAATAGAAACCAACCCTGAAAAAAAATTCAGCCTGTACTATCTTGACCTGAACAAATTCAAGCCCATTAACGATGATTACGGGCACAAGGCTGGAGACAGGGTGCTGCAGCACTTTGCGGCCATCATGCACAAATACGCTCCCAAACCCCACGCCCTTGCCCGCATAGGCGGTGACGAGTTCATTCTCATACTGCCAGGTGAAAATGACGTGGCCCGAACACAGGAGGCCCTGGAAAATGCGCGGCGTGAATTAGCCAATGGATTGCCTGCCGAGGGCATTCCCGTCGCCATCACATTCAGCGTGGGCATGGCTACATACCCCGACCACGGCACGGATCTGGACGTGCTGCTTTCGCGGGCTGACCAGGCCATGTACAGGGACAAGCAGTCACACGGCAGCGTGCGCAACGCACCCCGTGGGCAGCAGGCCTGACTGACGCCGCAGGACAGGGCACATCAGCACGGTACAACGCGCCAAAACACGCCAAAATACGCCAAAACACGCCAAAACAGGCGGCGGGCCGATGCCCGTCGCCTGTTTTGGTTCGCTGTAAGCGTATTTGCCCTGTTACGTCATGTAACGGGCGTACCTTATTGGGGGAGTGTCCATTCTCAAAGGCGCTCCGCTCTACTGAAACGCCTTTTTTGCAACGGCCTACCTTTCAAAATAGGTATAGCCGCGCAAACCGTCTTCAAATGCCTGCATGATGGAGAACCTGTCGCTGGGCGAAATGCGGCCCTGGCGCACGGCCTGCTCGGCAGTGTCGCGCAGGTCTTCAAGTATGCGGCGCGGGTCATATTCCACATAGCTCAGAATGTCCGCCACAGAGTCGCCGCGAATTTCGCGCACATACTCATATCTTCCGTCCTCGCCCACGCGGATGGACACGACGTTGGTGTCCCCCATGAGGTTATGCAGGTCGCCAAGGGTTTCCTGATATGCGCCCACAAGGAACACGCCAAGATAATATTCTTCGCCGTCACGCAGGGGATGCAGCTCCAGCGTGGGCTTCATGCCCTGCGGGTCAATGAACTGGTCGATGCGGCCGTCCGAATCGCAGGTAATGTCCGAAATAATGGCGTGCCGCGCCGGAAACTCCTTGAGCCTGTGGATGGGCATGACCGGGAAAAGCTGGTCAATGGCCCAGGTGTCCGGCAAGGACTGAAACACGCTGAAGTTGCCGTAATAGATGTCGGCCAGGCTCACATCAATATCGGCCAGATCGCGGGGCACGTTCTTGAGTCGGGTTTTTTCCTGAGCGATACGCATCATGATGGCCCAGAAAAAACGCTCGGCCAACGTCCGCTGGCGCAGGTTCGCGCGGCCCATTGAAAAAAGCTGCCGCATCTCGTCACGGTAGTAGATGGCGTCGTTATAACATTCCTGCAAGTTGCGCAGGCTGATGTTGGCCAGCGTTTCGCGCAGGTTTTGCACGGGTTCCGGCGTGCCTTCGGCCAGAACGTCGGGCAGCTGCACCTCTTCAATAATGCTCACGTCCAGCACGTTGAACAGCAGCACCGAATAGTAGGCCACGGTGGCGCGCCCCGATTCGGTGATAATATGCGGATGGGGCACATTGGCCTCATCCAGGGTGCTCATGATGGCTTCCACCACGTCTGTGCAGTATTCGTCCAGACTGTAGTTGCGCGAAGAAATGTAGTTGGTATGCGAGCCGTCATAGTCAACGGCAAGGCCGCCGCCAAGGTCAAGGTAGCCCATGGGCGCGCCCTCTTCCACAAGGCCCGCGTAAAGGCGCGTGCCTTCCATGACGCCTGTACGGATGTCACGGATGTTGGAAACCTGCGAACCCAGGTGGTAGTGCAGCAGCTTGAAGCAATCAAGCATGTCATGAGCCTTGAGCGTATCCACCACGTCCACGATCTGGGCGGGGGAAAGGCCGAAGGTCGAACGCTCTCCGCCGGAATCCGTCCAGTGCCCGCCAGCCTTTACAGCCAGCTTGGCGCGCACGCCAATGTTGGGCCGCACGCCAAGAACCTTGCTGCGCTCAAGCAGCACGCCAAGTTCACTGGGCATTTCAAGCACGAAAAAGACGTTGAAGCCCAGGCGCAGAGCCTGAAGCCCCAGATCCATGAATTCCTCGTCCTTGTAGCCGTTGCAGATAATGCAGGCCTCGCGGTCCAGCATCAGCGACACGGCGGCGATGAGTTCGGCCTTGGAGCCGACCTCAAGCCCGTGATGGTACTGCGCCCCGAACTGGGCGATTTTTTCAACCACCTGCTGCTGCTGGTTTACCTTGATGGGAAAAACGCCGCGATAGGCCCCGGTATAGCTGAGATTCTTGATGGCCTTGCGAAAACTCTCGTGAATATTCGCTATGCGCGAGTCCAAAATATTTTCCACGCGCAAAAGCACGGGCATGTCGTGGCCCCTGTCCCGCAGGCCGGAGATGATCTCCGGTATTGAAACCTGCGGGCCCTTGGGGCCCTGCGGACAAATAACCACTTCGCCCGCATCGGAAACGTCAAAATATCCGGCACCCCAATTGCGGATACCGTACAGTTCGATGGAATCCTCCACCCGCCACTGCTGCAATGCGCGGTTTTTTGCCAACTCGCACTCCTTGTATCGCCCTACGGGCGAGGGTTAAAATCCTGCTGCAAAAAAAGAGGCGTAATTATGCCGGGAAGGGGGTGAAAGTCAATGTTGGCAAACAGCCCCAAATAGGCCCCCAAATGCCTCTATTCGCTTGACGCCGGGCGGCCCTTGCTTCACCCTGTCCGCATGGTCATACCCGCTCTTGGTTCAGGCCGCCCAGTGAGGCCCTGCGTTGCGCTGTCCGTATATTCGCTGCCATGCTTCTTTTAAGGATATATCCATGACGCCCTTTGACAACCGCCCGGCGACGCCATTTTTTTCCTGTACCAGCCTTGCGGGGCAGCTGCGGCGCGCCCCCTTCCCACGGGCACTGCTGCTGGCCCTGAGCCTTGCGTTGCTTCCAGCCCTGAACGGCTGCTTTGGCGACGACCAGAAAACGTCCGGCCCGCCTGCGGCGCCTGTGCGCACGGCCGCTGTGGCCCGTGCCGATGTGCCGCGCCTGCTGCACGTGGTGGGCAACGTGCGGGCATCGGCCTCTGTGGGCGTCAGACCTCGCGTGGCGGGCGAAATACAGCAGGTCCACTTTACAGAAGGGCAGGATGTGCGGGAAGGGCAACCCCTTGTCACCATCGACCCCCGCCCTTTCGAGGCTATCCTGCGTGAAAAGCGCGGCATGCTGGCCAAATCGCAGGCCCAACTCAACAAGGCCCTGGATGACATGGCGCGCTACGGAAAACTGGTGGGCGGCGGCTATGTGAGCCGTGAAGCCTACGAACAGACCGCCACCCAGGCCGCAGCGCTGCGCGCCACGGTGCAGTCTGACAAGGCTGCCGAGGAAAGCGCGGCCCTTGACCTTGCCTACTGCACAGTGGTGGCCCCCATAAGCGGACGGGTTGGAGCGCTCAATGTGGATAAGGGCAACATGATAAAGTCCACTGACGCAACGCCCATTGTGAGTATCGACACCCTTTCGCCCATCTATGTGGGCTTTTCCGTTCCTGAGGCCCATCTGCCCGTCATACTTGACCGCATGGCCACTGAAAGCGTCCTCGTTACTGCCACGCCCACAGGCGCGCAACCGGAACACGGGCTGCTGACCCTCGTCGACAATACCGTGGACACGCGCACCGGCACCATCCGCCTGCGGGCCACCTTTGAAAACGCCGACCGCCACCTGTGGCCAGGCCAGTTCGTGCAGGTGGAACTGCCCCTTGGCATGGGGGAACAGGTGCTCACCGTGCCCGCGCGCGCGGTGCAGTCCGGCCGGGATGAATCCTATGTGTATGTTGTGGACAAGGACAACCGCGCCGCTTACCGCACAGTGAAGGCCCTGTTTGAGCACAAGGGCGTCACCGTTGTGGAAGGGACATTGGCGGAAGGCGAACTGGTGGTCGTTGACGGCCAGGTGCGCCTTGCCCCTGGCCTGCCTGTGAAAGTGGTGGAATAACCGCCAAACCCGCGCGGACGGCCTTTGCCATCAGGCTGCCGCCACTCCCGCAGTACGCCCGGTGCGACGCTGCCTGTTGCGACGCTGACCGTTGCAGCCTATTGTGCGCAGTTCTCGACGGCGCTGGCCCTTGCGACCTGTTGCGCGGAATTCTCGACGACGCTGGCCCTTGCGGCCCGTTGCGCGCAGCTATTCGCAGCAATGCTTTCTTTCACGGCAGTTGCACGCAACTATCTAGCAGTGCATACGTTATGCGATTGTGGCAAATTTGCGATCTTTGCATGGCGACTGGCATTGCGTGAAAAGGGCCGCATCAGTATAGATACTGATTAGTTCGCTCATTTTTTGTCGCATGATTCAAGGCATACGCCGCACCTGCGGCAAAGGCTGAAAGGGCGCGGCAAGCTCATGGCGGGCGGCTTCGCATAGGGCCGCCGCTGCAATACAGCATAAAAAGTCATTAACGCAGGCGCAATCTGGCCACGCCCACGGGTTTGTCCGCCATAAATTTCAGGCGAAATTCTCGAACTCCCTTGCTGTTGACAGTACACTTTACACCTTCACTCGTGCTGGAACCCGCAGCAACAAACTGCCATTCTTCCGCACCGGGAGAACGTTGATCAATCCAGAACTTTGCCGGGGCAGTCTGGCAATCGTTGGATTGAAATACCTCAATGCTTGAGACTGTGGCATTGGAATTTTTAACTGCAAAAATCAACTCAACAGTGCGTTGCCCGCCCTTGGCCGCTGCTTTCCAGCATCCGTTTTTCCCTCGTAAACTGTCCGGGCCTTTGTCGCCGGGCATGGGCATATACTTTGCCTCAATGATTTTAAAGTCAAAATCCCCATCGTCAGCATCTTTTCTGACAGAGACGTCCTCTGGTAGAGGGCCTTTCTCAAAGCGTTTCTTGATAAAATCGTAGCGCAAGGCTGTGATTCTTTTTTTATCAGCGCTGATACTTACCACCATGGCAACAGGCTGAATTTTATTTCCAAAATCAGCCATAACTGTTGCACCGCTCAATCCCTGGTGCATGAATGGTTCAGATCGCGGGTCGTCAGAAAAAAATTCGAGCAAAGCACCGCCATAAGCGTCCACTCCCTTACGGGATAAGGTGACGTTAAACGTGCCAGAACTCGTTTTGAACATATTGGCAATGTAAAAGCCACTTTGTCGCTGAAGCAGGTTTTTGTAAGCATAATCTTGAAGCCCAAGGCGAGAAGTGCACGCTCCGTCAGTTCGGCCTGTTTGTACACGGGCAAAAGCCAGATCATCTGCTTCTTTTTCTGCTTTTGCAGTCACTGCTTTTCCAGTCACAAGCCGAAATGGTTTGGCACTTTGTCCCGTAGCCTCGGTCCCGTCATAAAAGTAGAATGGCTCAAGCTCTCCCGTTTCCGGCGACGCGACCACGTGGGCCGGGGTAACTATCCAGCACGCACCATCAATCATGGATCCAAACAGCCACCCATGCCCCACTTCCCCGCTCCGTGCCTGAATATGAACAGTTTCAGCCCATGCAGCCGGAAGGCAAACTACCTCGATCAGCAATATGAAGACGAACAGGCTTATTTTCATATCCTGCTCACCCCGCCTGACTGCAGTTTTTTTTCACGCTCAGGGATGCGCATCCAGCTAATGCTCATTGGGGGGAACATCCTTCACGGGTTGGGCCATTTCGCCTGAATCACCGGGTTCTGAATTTTCGAAGTTCTTTTTGGCTATGTCGTGCAACGTCTTCAGCAATTGCATCGAAAAGGAAAAACTGGCGATAAAAACAGTGATAAATATCACGCTTGGGTCGGAAAAAACCAATGCAAGCATGCCCAATCCAAAAACTTCTTTTTCGCCGCTCATGCCCGAGCGATAGAGCTTGAGTTTTTTGGAAACAGTAGACGCAGAAACTTTGAAGGACTGGGAGTCAACGCTGACCACACCGTAAAAAGCCGGCGCGCCACTATCTTTTTGTTTAGCGCTGAGACTATCACCTGACGAGACTCTGCCCCCTGCGGGGAGGGGAAAAGAATTACTGGACGAAGGGTACAAATCTCCCCGAAAAGGCGGCGCCACTGCCCGTCCAAACACCTGTACCGTTCCGCCAAACATAAAATCTCTGCCGGAACGTTGCAGTACAGCGGTTGATTCTGGCACCGACATTTCCCGCCCGATGTCAGCGGGTCCCACGAGAGGCAGAGGACGCCTGACGAAGTTATTGATGTCCGCAACAAAACTGATACTCTGTGGCAAAGCGCAGATAACGCCATCATCACTGGTCAAATTGCCACCGCTATAATCTCCGCCATTAATTTCGATAGACACCTTTGAGGGTGTAAACCGATAAGTAACGATACTTCCAACAGAAGGCGTGACAATTCCGGTAAAATTTGACGACTCGTCTGCAGCGGAAAATAGTGAACAATTTTCTACGTGGCCCCGTACAAGTGCATTTTCAAGCGGAACTGCAGCAAGTTGTGGACGTCGAACGCGATAGATGACGGACTCTGTAAGAGCGTCAACAACGACGTAGGGTTCCTTTTTTACCAGCAGGTAAAGGACGATAACCAGCAATAGCGCTAGAAAAAAACTGGCACCAATAAAAAACCGCCGGGGCTTTCTTTGCACATGGGCATTGAGGGTGCGCACAAAATGGCGACGATTTGGAACGGCAAATTGCATGCTTCACCTACGGCAGGTTGCTGGGAACAATCACCTGAAAGCTGCTGCGTTCTTCATTAAAGCCATCGTCCAGAACCAGTACGAAGTTATTGATGCCCGGTGTAAGGTGCGAAACATCCATGACGCATTCCTGATCATAGGCGATGCGCGCTCCGTTTGAAAAACGCGCGCACTGAACGCTTTTCCTGTTCGGCTGAAGCGTGAGACGGCAGGAACGGCCACCTGAGTTTACAAGAACAGTAAAGACCTTCTCGGTACCTTGACTGACAATTTGCGGCACGTAGGGCGTTTTGCCCGCTGCGCACCCCCCTTCACTCGCCATAAAGGCACTGACAGCCAGGTCGTCAACGACGTAATTGACGAGTTTTTCAGCATAACTGTGGGTTATGGGCGACAAATGCACCCTCCCTGCGGCATTGGCCTGAGAAAGCTGTTCGTCATTGGCCAAGCGATAGATGTTGCTGGCCGAAAACCGGCCATCCCTCGTCACAACGCGCACACAAACATCTCGCCCCTGCGGTGGCGCAAGAAATGTGCCGTTGGCGGAGATTTTTTTCGCCCCGTCGCCAAACCGGAGCCCCGCAATAATATTGCCTGAAACTGGTACTGCCTGGTCGAAACTTTCTTTGAACGATGCCGCGTCAGCTTCAATCACTGGCAAGGACTCGGCTGAAAATGCGCTTGATGGTAGCGTACCGGGCAACGCCATTGTCATGAAGCAGCATAAAGCAAAAAAAGCTATCCGCATTTTATGCCTCTGATTTCTATAAAAGATCCGCAATAATATCTATCGGAGCCGCATCGCGACAATCAAGAACACCCCTCAGCTTTGCATCACTTGTAAGCGCCACATTTATTGTACAATTATACCCAGTTCCAGCAATTCCGAACACTCTTCCTGTCCAATTAATTCGTGACCCTATGATTACTGCCTTTCCGGTGAAGTCGCTTCTTACTTCAGAATTTGAAGCCAGAGAATTCCAGATAAAATTATTTTTTTCAAATTCAACTTTTTCACTGCACATGATTAATCCGCCCCTCACACCTTCATACAGACGATACCCTGGACTATTCTTTATGTTACTGAGTTTTTTATCATCTCCAGCTGCGTGTCTAAGGTCATTTTCAAAACTTCTGGGCATGGTTGTCACAAACGTAATTTGCGGAACAGATACAAGCGCAGCACGCAGACCAAGGTTGCGAACGTCAGCATTATCACTCTGCAGAGCCAGCCGTATGCAAATACGCTGAATACTGGTATCATTGCTGGCAATTGCACTTTCAATATATGCAAGGCGCAGGTCCGGGTCTGGGTCGGCACATTGTTCACGCCATGTCTGCAATGCACCAGCGCGAGCCTGGACATTTGACGCATCCTCAGCACTGAAAGCAGGTTTGCAAAACAACATCACAAAAAATATGCATCCTAAACTAATACACAGCGTTACGGCGTGAAATGTGCGACACATAGACGTCTACCCCCATTGGCGTTTTATTTATCTCTGTCTATTGACACCATATTCATTATAATTATGCATTTTTTTATACAATGTGTTTAGGTATAAATCAACAGTACAATTTCACACCCTTTTATTTAACTGAAAATTTCAGCATGGTTTGTGCAGCAAGACAGCCAGACATAAAATGCATTCAGCACAATAAAAACATACAATTATTTTTTAGTATTATACTATTTTAACAGAAACCTGCGAGTAATGCGCGTCAAAAGAGATTGCCAGGGAGCAGTCCATTGTACCCAAGGGCACCCCTGGCTCGCGGTGTGCAGCACTTGCAGCGGCAATTGCAGCGTGGGGCACCAGACCCGGCTATTCTTATACACACAGTAGAGTGAAACGAGGGGGAACAAAAAATCAGACATGTTAGAGCATTTTAACTTTGAAAAAATGTAAATGCTCTAACGCTGCACGAAAGTGCAGCGCGCCACAACGTGGCGTGGATTCAGCCGAGCTTTGGCCGTTGCGACGAAGGAAGCTACGGACGCTTAAAGCGTTGTGACGCAGGAAACTACGCTTGAAGACAGCATGAGTAACTATCCATTTTGTTCTGTGCAATCGCTGTCGCCATTCGTAAGGCTCGTAGACTCGCCAACGACTGCCGCAAAGACAGCAATTGGTTAATAGAACGTGCAGCCTGCTGGTGGGTGACGCAAATCGCATTTTTCGGCTGAATGAAAACTTTGAAATGAGAAGCATTTCAAAGTTGATCTGCTCTAGAGGAAGTACCGGCAAGGCGCACGTGAACAGCAGATGCATTGCCACTGCTGGAGGAAAAAGCATCTTCCTTTCGCGCATGCCAAGTTGTGGGGAACAGCAGACAGAACACCCACGCGCGGCGTTCTGTCTCGGCGCATTGCCCAGCGTAGTATCGCTGAACCTTGTCGCCAATGCGATTCAGACGTCTTCTTCAACGCGCTGGCAAAGGGCCGAGCCATTGCTCAGTCCTGCCAGGGCCAGTTCGAACTGCGCCAGATGCTCTTCGGGCAGCAGCAGCGTAAAATGCGCCTGGGCCGCATAATCTTCGGTCGCTGTCTGCGCCTCAAAAGTCGGCAGCAAACGGCGCAGGGCGTCCACATGGGCGTATTCCACCGTAAGGGCCAGGCGGGCCTTCGGCACGCGCTCCACCAGAGGAAGGGAAGACAGATTTTCGCGCACGCTGTCCTGATAGGCGCGCACAAGGCCGCCAGTGCCGAGCTTGACCCCGCCGAACCAGCGACTCACCACCACGCACAACTCGCCCACGCCGCTGTGCAGCATTACCTGCAACATGGGCCGGCCAGCCGTGCCGTGAGGCTCGCCATCGTCGGAGGAGCCGATCTGGGCCGTATGCCCCGGCGCTCCCGCCGCGTACGCCCAGCAGTTATGGGTGGCATCCGCGTGACGCCTGCGTATTTCTTCCACAAAAGCGCGGGCGGCAACGGGCCCAGGCGTGTGGGCGCAAAGGGCAAGAAAGCGGCTGCGGCGGATGATCATTTCTGTGCAGTGCGGCTGATCCGGGGCGGCGGCAGGCACGGCGTAACGGCTCATGCCCGCCCCTTGCAGTGCCACAGAGGATCGTCTTCATGGCAGCGTGCCTCACCTTGCGCATGCTGCGGCAAATCCAGAGCCGGGGCATTTATGGGAACAGCTGATGGGGTGCTTTGCGGGGCGGCTGCCAGAGTGTTTGGCAAAGTGTTTGGCAACGCGTTTGCCAAAGCATTTGGCGAAGGATTTGGCAAAATCTCTGGCAAAATTTCAGGCGGGCCGTCTGGCGGGCAGAATTCGCGGACACAATCGAGCGCCAGAGGAAAACGCCGCTCCAGTTCGTGACGCCGGGCCAGCTGCAGATCGGTAAAGTCAAAACCTGGAGCAACCGTACACCCCACCAGTGAAAACCCGGAACCGGGCGCTGGCGTGGCCCCGAACCACTGGCCGCCGGGCACGGCAAACTGCAAGGCCTGCCCGTTGAAAATATCCGGCCCCAAAATGACCTCGCGGGCGCGGCCCACTTTGTCTATCCAGACCAGCCGCAACGGCCCGCCAAGGTGAAAGTGCCACAACTCGTCCTGGCGTATGCGGTGCAGGCGCGAATATTGCCCTGCCCGCAGCAGAAAAAGTATGGCTGTCGATACGGGCCGGGGCTGCTCGAACCCGCAAGGCATGCCCCTGGGCGTCAGCACCTGCCCGCACTGATAGGTACGGCGGTAATATCCCCCTTCTGGATGGGGGACGAGAGCAAGCTTTTCAATAATATTACTGGCGTCCATGCGGGCAGTGTAACCGCAGCCGGAAGCTTAGGCAACGGCGGCACGCTCTCGCTGTGGCTGGCGCAGGTCTGCCGCACGGCAGCCGGTGCGGAGCAAATGTCACGTCACCGCATGGCGCATACTTATATGGCACAGGCTTGAGGATATGACAGACAAATGCGCGCCCTGCCACAATGACGGAGTGCCCTTAGCGCAATGAACACTTGAAATTCTCGCTCACGGCAGGCGCAAAACCGCCTGATCGCTGTTCGTGGCAAGGATTTCATGAAAATTCTTGTAGAGTAATTTACTCATTTCATTCACAAACTGCCTAACGTAAAATTGCCATTAATAAATAATTATTTTATATAGATATCAGTAGTTGCACCCAGCACACGTAAAATTATTACAAAAAGGCTTTACAAGCACAGGGCTATTGGTTAAATAGGAATCGTTCTCGATAAATCAAACAACAAAATTTTTACACTGTAAGGAGTGAAAAATGAGCAAGACTCAAGAAAATCTCATGACGGCTTTTGCTGGTGAATCCCAGGCCAACCGTAAATATCTTGCCTTTGCCCAGGCTGCCGACAAAGAAGGCATGCCCCAGGTTGCCAAGCTGTTCCGCGCTGCTGCTGCCGCCGAAACCATCCATGCCCACGCGCATCTGCGCAACGCTGGCAAAATCGGCGACACTGTGGCCAACCTCAAGGCGGCCATTGAAGGTGAAACCTACGAATTCACCAAGATGTATCCCGAAATGATCAAGGACGCCCAGGAAGAAGGCAAGACCGCCATCGCCAAATATTTCGACTTTGTGAACACCGTCGAAGAAGTGCACGCCACCCTGTATAAAAAGGCCCTTGAAAACCCCGCTGGTCTGCCCGCGACCGACTACTACATCTGTAAGGTCTGCGGCTACACCCACGAAGGCCCCTGTGACGCCTGTCCCGTGTGCGGCGCTGGCACGGCTGCCTTTTTCAACGCCAGCGAATGCTGCAAGTAAGACATTCAAACAGGATTTGCTCCAGGCATCCATACGCTGACAAAGGACGCGCCCATGCGGGCCAATCCACGTAAGCGGCGCTTGGCAGAGAGGGAGCAACCACACAAGATTTCAGGCGAAAAGCCGGGCCATGCGCCCGCTGACCGCCACGAATAAATCCGATGTGTTCAAGAGTCTCAAAGGGGGCGGGGGCTGCTGGCAGATGCCAGCGGCCCTCTTTCAATCTGGCCCTGTGACCGTGCGCGACGGCGTCATGGGTGCAAATGCCCATTGAAATGTCCCACAGTTCAATGGGTCGTTCCACAGCCACATGTCATTTTCAGCAGAATCCACTTCACGGCGCATGCTGCGGGCGGGGTCTCACAGAAGTGTTTGAGCCATACGGGAATTGTTCCTGCTGTTGCCGCAGCTTTTCCAGACAGCGCGTTTTGGACGCGCGGATCTTCCACCCCTGTCAATTCTGGCGCAGCAGGCTTGCCATGCGGTAATGGCCGCCTTTTGGTTTGCCTTTTTAATCAAAAAAGTTCAGTATGGACTGATGCACGCTGGTTTGGGCATAAGTGTCCTGCTCTGGCGTCATGGGGCGCGCGCCCATTTTTCAGCGCCGTGGACCGCCATGTTGCGGTGCCCCTTACGTCCATTCAGTCTGTGTGGAGAACGTCAATATGCGTCTTCTTTTCCGTTCATTTGTACTTAGTTTTACACTGCTCCTCGGTGTCGCTCTGGCGTGCGGGGGCATGGTGCACAGCGCCGAAGCCAAGGAACCGGCCAAGGAATCGGCCAAGGATCCGGCCAAAGAGCAGACCAAGGATGCTCCCAATAAATTCGATGCCCTCAAGCGCTTCAGCCAGGTACTTGATCTGGTGGAGCGTTATTATGTTCGCGATGTTTCGCAAGGTGACCTGATCAACGGTGCTGTCAAGGGTATGCTGCAAGGGCTTGACCCCCACTCCACCTTCATGAACACCGATGAATACAAAGAAATGCAGGAGACCACCTCCGGCGAGTTCTTTGGCGTGGGCATAGAAATATCACAGGAAAACGGCCAGATTACCGTGGTCACTCCCATTGAGGACACCCCGGCCTTCCGTGCTGGCCTGCAACCGGGCGACATCATTCTGTCCATCAACGGCCAGCCAACCCAGGAACTGTCCCTCCAGGAAGTGGTGTCGCGCATCCGTGGCCCCAAGGGTTCGGAAGTTGAGTTGGTCATTCTGCACCACGAATCCAAAAACCCGCAAACCGTGCGGATCACGCGTGACGCCATCCCCCTCATCAGCGTCAAGTCCAAAAAGCTGGAAGACGGCTACTACTGGCTGCGGCTCACGCGCTTCTCCGAACGCACCACTGACGAACTGAAAGAGGCCCTCAAGGCCGCTGAAAAAGAAAGCAAGGCCACTGGCGGCATCAAGGGCATCGTGCTCGACCTGCGCAACAACCCCGGCGGGCTGCTGGATCAGGCCGTAAGCGTGTCTGACGCCTTCCTTGACAAGGGAACCATCGTTTCCATCAAGGGCCGCCGCGAGAACACCGAGCGTGTGTACACGGCCAAAAAGCAGGGCGACGACGTGCGCGTTCCCATGGTGGTTCTCATCAACGCGGGTTCCGCCTCTGCCTCTGAAATTGTGGCTGGCGCTCTGCGTGACCAGAAGCGCGCCCTCATTGTGGGCGAACGCTCCTTTGGCAAGGGCTCTGTGCAGAACATCATTCCCCTGGCTGACGGCTCCGGCCTCAAGCTCACGGTGGCCCTGTACTACACGCCCAACGGCAGCTCCATTCAGGCCGAAGGCATTGTGCCTGATCTGGAAATCCCCTTTGAAGCGCCCCGCAACGATGACAAGGACAACCCGCGCATGATGCTGCGCGAGCAGGACCTGAACCGCCACCTTGAAACCAAACCGGACAAGAAGGCGGCCAAGGGCAAAAATTCGGCCAATGACGCGCAGGAACAGCTTGCGCGTGACAATCAGCTGCGCATGGGCCTGCAGATGGTCAAGAGCCTGCCCAAGATGCGTGAAATCAAGGCCGATTGACGCCGGGCGTCACCTGACAGCACATGCTTCATAAAAATGATACGGAAAGCCTCCAGACTGGCCCTTTGTGGTCGGGCGGGAGGCTTTCCGCGTCTGTACGCATGGCCCTCGCCGGGGGGCTCTGGCTGGCGGCCAGTCTGGCCTTTGCCCTGTGGGTGGGACGTGACGCGCCCGCCCCCTTTGCTGAAAACCAGTCCCCGGCAGTGACGGATGCCGCCAGCGCCCCCCTGTTTGCCCTTCCGGGCCAGAGGCCGCAAAAAGGCAGGGACGCCGCCGATCCGCAGGCCAGACTGGATGCGCTGGACAAGATGGTGGAAGAAGTTTTGCCGCAAACGCTGCCCACCGCCCGCTGGCGGCGGGAACTGGCTTCTCCCCCTATCGGTGGCGGCCCAGACAGCGGATATGGCGGCTACCCTGGCGGCACGGCTGACCCCAAGGGCATGGCGAAAAACGCGCAGCGCGGCAACAGCGACTCTTCCGGCGCAGCCTCTGGCGCACCCTCCGGAGCGTCGGGGCAGGCAGCCGAGTTTCCCGCTGCCGCCAGCCAGGCTCCTGCGGTCCGCGTCTATACAGTGACAGGCCCCTGCGCTCCGCTGCGCCTCGGCCTGGGGCTGCTGGACAAGCTGGCCCGGCCAGACGCCACTGTTCTGGCGGAAAGAACAAAGCTCGCGGCTGAAGAGGCCGCCCCCGGCGGCCTGCGTGGTGAAAACGGCCCCAATGCCAAAGGCGGCGCGGCCCTGCCCCACAGTGAAGTTGCCCTGCCTGATCCAGACCGTGCTGGCCCAGACCGTTTTGGCCCAGACCTTGCCAACGGCGCAATCCGCCTCGCCTGGACAGATGCGGGAAGTCTGGACATATACGATAATGGCCGTCTCACGCACCGCTTTCTTTTTCCTGGACGCGAGGCGCAACTGGCTGATCTGGCAATACCTCTGCCCCGGCCCGCCCTTGCACTGGTTATTGACGATATGGGCCAAAGCCTGAGTGCCGCGGAGGCGCTGGCCGCCCTGCCCTATCCTGTAACCCTGGCCATTTGGCCGCGCGCGCCGCACGCGCGTGCAACGGCGGATGTGGCCGCACAGCGGCGGCTCGACGTCATGGCCCATGTGCCCATGGAGCCGCTGGCCAGAGCAGACGGCAAACGCCCGCAGCCCGGGCCGGGAGCCTTGCGTACGGATATGGATCCCGGCCAGATCAGGGCTGCCCTTACGGACAATCTTTCTGCCCTGCCGTCGGCCATGGGTCTGAACAACCATATGGGCTCGGCCTTCACAGGCAGCGCGGCCTCCTGCCGCCACCTGTGCGCCTGGCTTGAGGGCATGGGCTTTTTTGTGCTGGACAGCCTCACCACCCCGGATTCACAATTGGGAGTGCAGGCGCGGGCCTTGGGCATGGTAAGCGCCGTGCGGGACGTTTTTCTTGATACACGCCGCCAGACGCCCGACATCCTGTCCGCCCTGGATCAGGCGGCGGCAAAGGCCCGCGCCAGAGGCTACGCAGTGGCCATCGGTCACCCGTATGAGGAAACCCTGCGCGCCCTGCGAACCTGGCAGGACAAGGAGCAGGTGGCCCTTGTGCCCCTGCGGCGGCTGGTCTGGCGCCTTGCGCAGGAAAAGGCTGCCGATACGGCCCGTACACCTGCACGATAGCCACGCCATAGTGGCCGTGCTAGAGCAGTTTACGAATGAAATGAGTTAAATGCTCTGCAAGGATTTTTCTGAAAATCCTTGCCACGAAATGCGAGTAGGCGGGCTTTTGCCTGCCGTACGCGAGCATTTCAAGTGTTAAATGCTCTAAAAGTAGCCGCGCCACAGGCCAGGACATTTTTTCTACATCAGGCGCAGCGCATGCCGGGCCTTTGCCCGCGCGGTCGCAGTGCATCCTCACCACGACGATGCCCCAAGCGCCATGTTAACAACTTTGCCCGCCGTGGCTCCGATGGGGAGCCGCACCGGACGGGCAGTGCGCCGCAAGGGGCGCGCCGGGGCGTATGCGGCGTCCCGTCTTTTTCCTATCAGATTAAGGAGTGTGTCATGATGCAATCCACCTTTGCCATTATCAAACCCGATGCCGTTGCAAGCCAGTTCACCGGTGAAATACTGGCGGCTATGGAGGCGTCCGGGCTCAAGATCGTGGCCCTCAAAAGGTTGCATCTTTCCAAGACCCAGGCCGCCGGGTTCTATGCCGTCCATCGCGAACGCCCCTTTTTCGACAGCCTGACGGACTATATGTCCTCCGGCCCCCTGGTTTGCGTGGTGCTGCGTGGTGAAGACGCTGTGCCCCGTTGGCGGGCTCTCATGGGCGCCACCAACCCTGCCCAGGCCGAATCCGGAACCATCCGCGCCAAGTACGGCCAGAGCATTGAGGCCAATGCCGTGCATGGCTCGGACGCTCAGGAAACCGCCGCCTTTGAAATTGGCTATTTCTTCAGTGGCCTGGAAATTTCGGAGTAAATCATGACAATGCGCATAGGCTGTGTAGGTTGCGGCAATATGGGTGGAGCCATTCTGGCCGGGCTGGCCCGCAGTGCGGGCCATACCCAGGGCCAGACGGACGCTTACGCTTTGTGTGGCTACAACCGCACAACCTCGCGCATGCGTCCCCTTGAAGAAGCAGGGGTGCAGGTCATGACAAGCCCCCTCGCTGTGGCCGAAAATGCGGACATCATCATTCTGGCGGTCAAGCCCTACCAGATACGGGAAGTGGTGGGGCAACTGCGCCCCGCGCTTGACGCAAACAAGGTTCTTGTGTCCGTGGCTGCGGGCATCACCAGCAACAGCCTTGCCCAATGGGCCGAAAACGCCTGCCCCGTAGTGCGCTGCATGCCCAATACGCCCGCCCTGGTGGGCATGGGCGTGTTTGCCCTGTGCCTTGAAGACCCCAAACTCTCCCAAAGCCACAAGCAAAACCTTTTGCAGGTTTTCGGCACTCTGGGGCAGTGCGTTGAACTGGCTGAAGAAAAGTTCACGGCCTTTTCCGCGCTCATTGGCGCTGGCCCGGCCTACGTGTTTGCCATGATGCAGGGACTCGTGCAGGCCGGAGTGACGCTGGGCTTCACCCACGCCCAGTCACGGCAGATGGTCACGGCCCTTTTTGCCGGATCGGCCCGCATGGCGGAGCAGGACGCCTCACCCCTCGGACAGCTGCGGGACAACGTCTGCTCGCCCGGCGGCCTGACCATTGCCGGAGTGAACGTGCTGGATCGCGCGGGCCTCACCGGCCTTCTGGTTGACGCCGTGCTGGCCGCTGACGCCCGCGGTGCGGAAATGGAACGCAAGGGCGGTTAGGCGGTTAGGCGGTTAGGTTAAGGTTATGGTGAAATACTTTGTGGGGGAGGGACCCTTTTGCAAAAGGGTCTCCTCCCCCACACCCCCTCCCCCTAAAACTCTTGTTGTGGTTCATTAGAGCATTTTAACTTTGAAAAAGTGTAAATGCTCTAACGCTGCACAAAAGTGCAGCGCGCCACAACGTGGCGTGGATTCAGCTGAAAATCACATTTTTCGGCTGAATGAACACTTTGAAATGTGAAGCATTTCAAAGTTAATCTGCTCTAGGCACAAAGGGTTTTCTGATCTGAAGTGGGGATGTTTCAAAACCCGTGGCCAGTCCGGCGCGGTAAAAATAACGTCGGCTTTCAGGCATGCCTGAAAGCCGACGTTTCATTCGGTAAAAGAACAGGAAAAACGGTTTTTCGGCCCGCCCTTCGAGCGCCCTGCCCGGTGCGCGTCAGGCAAACCAGCAGCGTGCCCGCCAGTCCGGGGCGCGCTCCTTCCAGGCCGGAGCCTCACGACGGCAAATATCCTGCGCCTTGGGGCAACGGGGATGAAAACGGCAGCCGTTCGGCGGGTCCAGAGGGCTTGGCAGTTCGCCTTCCAGCGGCGGGGCAAGATAGCCCCCGCCCTCGCCCGTGGGCATGGCGGCCATGAGCGCCTGCGTGTAGGGGTGGGCCGCGCCGGAAAAAAGCTGCTCCGCTGAGGCTTCTTCCACCACCTGCCCCAGATACATGACCACAATGCGCCTGCACAAAAAACCCACCACGGAAAGGTCGTGCGAAATGAAAAGATAGGCCGGGCCAAAGTGTTCCTGCACGTCGCGCAGCAAGTTCAGTATCTGCGCCTGCACCGAGGCGTCCAGAGCGGACACGGGCTCATCGCATACCACCACCTGAGGCCGGGTGATAAGCGCGCGGGCCACGGCTATGCGCTGACGCTGGCCGCCCGAAAATTCGTGAGGGTACCTTCCCCCCATGCCTTCAAGCCCCACGGTGGCAAGCATTTCGTCAGCCAGCCTGAGGCGTTCGCCCCGGGGAATGTTGCGCGCAGCCAGAGGCTCGGCAATGGAGGCCCTGGCGGAAAGCCGTGGGTTGAGTGAAGAAAAAGGGTCCTGAAATACCATCTGAATCTGCCCGGAGGCCCAGCTGTTGGCCCCTGCCGGGGGCAAATCCCTGCCGCCAAGCAGCGCCTGCCCCTCTGAGGGTGCGAGCAGACCGCAGGCAAGCCGCCCCAAAGTCGATTTGCCGCAGCCCGATTCGCCCACAAGCCCCAGACTTTCACCGGGATAAAGACAAAGGCTCACGGCGTCCACAGCCGTAAGAAGGCGCTGCTCGGCAAAAAAACCCCGCCTGACGGCAAAACGCCGTGAAACTTCGCGCAGTTCAAGCAGAGGGGCTGCGGCCGGGTCTACTGCCGGGTCTGCGGCAAGGCCTGCGGCCGGGTATACTGCCGGGCCTGCGGCAGGGTCTGTGGCAGAATCTGCGGCAAGGCCTGCGGCGGAATCAGCAGCAAGGCCTGCGGCCGGGTCTACTGCCGGGTCTGCGGCAGGGCATGTAGCGGGAGTTATCGTCACGCCGTCCGCGCGAGGCGCATCCAAATCCCCCCTGGCACCGTCTGTCATGGTCAGCATGTTTGCTCCGCCACACCGGCAGCGCTGAATGTGGCCATATCATTATAGATGTCGGCGGCGCAGCGTAGCAGGCCATAGGCCACGGCCCCCCCGGTGCCCTCGCCCAACCGCATGTCGAGGTGCAGCAGGGGCCGCTGTTCGGGCGTGGCCTCCTCCAGCCGGGCCAGCGCCCGACCGTGCCCCTGCTCTGCCGAGGCATGGGACAGCACAGCGTACTCGGCCAGAACCGGGCATATGTGCAAGGCCGCCACATAGGCCGCGCTGCAAATGAAGCCATCCACCAGCACGGGCAAGCGCCGCGAGGCCGCGCCCAGCATGATGCCGCTCATTACCACAATCTCGTAGCCGCCAAGAGCGGCCAGAACTTTCAAGGGATCGCCGCTGCGCACCGCTTTTTCGTTAACGGCCAGGGCCTTGCGCACTACCTGGGCCTTGTGCTTCACCATGGCCGCATCGGCTCCCGCCCCCGGCCCTGCCATGACCTCAGGTTCAAGGTGCAGCAGCGCGCAGTAAAGGGCCGTACCCGCAGTGGAGTTGGCAATGCCCATTTCCCCCACGCCAAGACACTGATATCCTTTGTCTGCGGCGTCATGAGCCAGTTTGACGCCCGCACGCAACCCCTTGAGGCAGGTTTCCACACTCATGGCCGGGCCAAGCGTCATATCCGCCGTGCCGTCACCGAGGCGGCAGTCCAGCAGCATGGGGTTCGGCGCAAACGGGCCGCCAGCGCAACCGGCGTCCACAACACGCAGTTCCATGCCCATGCTGCGGCACAGCACGTTGATGGCCGCGCCGCCGCCAAAAAAATTCTGCACCATCTGGCGCGTCACGGCCTGCGGAAAAGGCGAAACCCCCTGAGCCGCCACGCCGTGATCGCCCGCAACGGTTAGCATGAGCGCAGGCTGTACCCGCAGGGGCACCTGCCCCCTACGCATGGCGTAGAGCCTGCGGGCCAGATCTTCAAGCCTGCCGAGGCTGCCTCTGGGTTTGGTGAGGTCGTCGAGATGCGCCTGGGCCGCATCCAGATCCTGCTGGCGCAAAGGTTCGATATGCAGGTCGGGAAAAATCCTTTCAAGTGCCATTGGGGATGAAAAAAACTGTGAAGTGGTGTCGTTCATAATTTTTCTCTAGCCTTTCCCCTTTCCGTGCGCAAGGGCAGGCGCGGCAAACAGAGAGAATATGCCAGCCCGCCCTTTACCATCGCCTGAGGGTGCTTATTATGACGGGTATACGAAACCGAGGATTCTCACCAATGACCCAAACTCTCACAACCATATATGCCCAGGTTCCCTCCAGGGTTCGTTCCCTGTGCGGGCAACGGCATTTTTGCGGCGTCCACCGCACCTTGTCCTGGGCGCTCTACTGGACCTTGCTGACGCTTCTTTCCGGCGGGCTGCTTACCCTTGCCCCTGCGCAGGCAGGCGCGGCCCCTCAGGAAAACAGCCCGCGCATGACCCCTGTGGTTCGCGCCGTGCAGGCCGTTGCTCCGGCTGTGGTCAACATCACCAGCACCCATATGATTCAGGGGCAATATCTTTCGCCTCTGGAACAGTTTTTTGGGCCGGGCTTTGGATTGAGCCCGGATTTCGGCGGCCCCTCCCCCCGCAACCAGAAGCGCGAAAGCCTGGGAACAGGCGTTATTGTTGACGGCAAAAAGGGACTCGTGCTCACCAACGCCCACGTTATCGCGGGCGGCGACGAAGTCATGGTACGCCTGCTTGACGGGCGTGAGTTCCCCGCCATCGTGCGGGGGGCCGACCCTGATTTCGACATAGCCGTACTGGAGATCAGGGCCCCGCAGAATCTTCCGGCAGTGCGCCTTGGAGATTCTGACGACGTGATGCCGGGCGAGACCGTCATTGCCATAGGCAACCCCTTCGGCTTCAGCCATACGGTCACGACGGGTGTGGTTTCCGCCCTGGGGCGCACCATACGCAGCCGCAACAGCGCCTTTACCGACCTCATACAGACCGACGCGGCCATCAATCCCGGCAACAGCGGCGGCCCCCTGCTCAATCTGGAGGGCGTGCTTATCGGCATCAACACTGCCGTGGACGCCAGGGCCGAGGGCATAGGCTTTGCCATCCCCGTCAACAAGGCCCGCCGGGTTATGGCCGACCTTGTGGACAGCGGCAAGGTCGCTCCCCTGTGGCTCGGGCTTGACGTGCAGGATGTGGACGTGCAAACCGCCATGGCGCTGGGCCTCAAGAACGCGCGCGGCGTGCTGATCAATATGGTTTTTCCCGGCACTCCTGCCGACAAGGCCCAGATACGCCCCGGCGACATTCTGGACACCATCAATGCAACGCCCGTGCGCGACCGACGCGACTATCTTGATATTTTGCGCAACCAGACGCCAGACGCAAAGCTGCGCCTGGCCCTGCGGCGGGACGGCCGGGCCGTGACGGTCGAGGTTGTTCCCGCGCCCTTTACGGATGAAAACGCCCGCGCTCTCATGGAAAAACGCTGGGGTTTCAGCGCGGTGCAGACATCCGGCGGCGTTGTGGTCAACAGCGTCAACAAGCAGGGGGCTTCAAGTTTCTTGCGCAAGGGCGATGCAATCACCGCTGTGGGGGCCAACCCTGTACGCGAGATGAACGATCTGTTGCAGGCCTTCCGGCGCGAACGCATGGCCGGGCAGGTGCTTTTGCAGGTCATGCGTAACGGCAAGGGCTATTACGCCAGAATAATGCCCTGAGCAGCCGGATTACGCCCCTTCGGGCAGATTCCGGCGGGGTACGGCAATGCTTTGCCTTTTTGACCCCATCACAGGCCATACGCCTGAAAACCAGCGCATGGCGAGGCTTTTCAGGCACAGAACAAAGGGCACTTGACAGGGGGGTAGGCTAAAGCTATCCAATTGCACAAGCTAATTTTACCCGCTTGTGAGATCAAGCAAGACAACCTATTGGGAGGACATCATGGGTTACAATGTGAATGTTGACGTGGACAAGTGCATCGGCTGTGGCGAATGCGTGGATGTTTGCCCCGTTGAAGTTTATGAAATCAAGGACGGTAAGTCCGAACCGGTGAACGCTGAAGAATGCCTCGGCTGTGAATCCTGTGTCGAAGTCTGTGAAGTCAGCGCCATTACCATTGAAGAAAACTAAGGTAATGGTGGAAGGCCGTTTGGCATTCCATTGCTGACCCAGTCACAGACTGAGTGTTGTGCCGCCCGACGCACGAGCGCCAGGCGGCACTTACATACAAGGCGAAACGCGGGGTTTTTCCCTGCGGATCACAACCAGCCTTGAAATCCCGTACACTACGCCGGGCGCGACCGGATACGCCTTGTGGGCTTTGTGTTCAGGCCTGGCCAGAACGCCCGCAAAAACAAGGTTCACACCTTCCGCCTGCGCCCTGCCGCACATTTGCCGGACGGCCGTACGCGCCCTCCGCACAGCCACAGGATGACCATGATCCCTGATCTGACCGACATTTTCGCCCGTTATGAAAACCTGCGGGCTGAGGCCGACACCCTCTTTGACCGGGTACGGGAGGCATGTCCGCAGTGCGTGACCTGTAAAGAAGGCTGTAGCGACTGCTGCCACGCCATGTTCGACCTTTCGCTGGTGGAGGCCATGTATATTCACAGGGCCTTTGAAAAAGCTTTCAATTACGGGCCCGAACGCTCGGCCATTCTGGAGCGCGCTTCTGAACTGGATCGCCACATCACCCGCCTCAAGCGCGAACTGTACCGCGCTGAGAAAGACGGCGAAAGCCCCGAAGCCATCATGTCCGTGGCCGCCAAAGTCAAGATGCGCTGTCCGCTGCTGGACGATGAAGATCGCTGCCTTTTGTATGAAGCCAGACCCATCACCTGTCGGCTTTACGGCGTGCCCACGGCCATTGGCGGCCAGGGGCACGTATGCGGGTTCTCGGCTTTTGAAAAGGGCCGTTCCTACCCCACGGTGCATATGGACAAGATGCAGGCCAGGCTTGAAGATCTGAGCAAGGAAATTGCCACTGCCGCCAAGTCGCGCTTCAAGGAACTGCATGAAGTCTATGTGCCGCTGTCCATGGCGCTGCTGACCCGCTATGACGAGGCGTACCTTGGCATAGGCCCCGCCAAGAAAGAAGATTAGGCCGCCGCTGGCAATATCAGCCGCAACCGCCGTGCGCGCGGGCGTGGCTGCGGCGAATCCGGCACAAACCGGAACGGCACGCCCACAGACGTTTTTGGCGCACAGCAAGGAGTACGGCATGTACGGCAGCATACCCGCCACCGTCTTTCGGGACGGCACGCCGCAAGAACTGAACGAAGAGCAGGAAAAGCTCAAGCGCGAGATTTATGACCGCATGAATCCGCGTCGCCGCAAATTTGTGGACCGCCTGGGCTATGAAAACTGGGATCCTTTCCAGAAACCCAATGATCCTCTTGATTTGCGCACGGACATCTCAAAGCGCACCACGCAACAGCTTATCAACGAATTTCTGCGCGATACGGCCAAGAACGGGCCGTACGGCAAGGCTTACAGCAAGGGCGCTATGGAATGCGCTTTGGGCGTCATCAATAAAGACGAAAAATACATGGGCATTTTCGACTTTTGCCGCTGGTACCATGATCTTTTGAAAAAAGAAGGACACATCCAATGAAAGCTCGCTACGACGATCTGGACGAGTATATTGCAGACCTCAAGGCGGAAATTGCCGGAAATGAGCAATGCGCCAACCATCACTATAATCTGGGCCTGGCCCTTTTGAGCAAGCGCGACTTTGTGGCCGCCGAAGAATCCTTTCTGGAGGCCGTGCGCAATTCGCCGCACCTGGCCGAGGCCTACGTGCAGCTTGGCGGCATCTGCCTTGAACGCGGCGACCTTGACGGCTGCCTGCGCTACAATGAAGAAGCCGCCAACTGCCGCGCCAAGTTCCCCGTGCCGTGGGGCAATATCGCCTTTGTACACCTGCAGCGCGGCGAACCCGACAAGGCCATCACCGCCCTGAACAAGGCCCTCAAGTGGGACCCCAACTTTGTGCAGGCGCAAAACGCCCTGGCCACGGCCTATTTCATGAAGGGCAACTACAAGGCCTGCGAAGAACAGTGCCTGGCCATCATCAAAAAAGAACCCGCCTTTGCCCCTGCCTGGAACAACCTTGCGCTGGCCTATTTTGACCAGGGCGAGCATGCCAAGGCCAAAGAAGCGGCGGAAACAGCCCAAAAGCTCGGCTTTGAAGTGCCCGAAGGATTCATGCAAGAGCTCAAGGAAAACGCCGGCTAAAGAGCCAGTTGGAAACGCTGATTCTTCTTTTCGCGCAAATCACAAGCCCGGAGGCCCCCTCCGGGCTTTTTTCATTCTTTTGCGCAAGGCCGCACCTGCCATTCTAGAGCATTTAACACTTGAAATGCTCGCGTACGGCAGGCAAAAGCCCGCCTGCTCGCATTTCGTGGCAAGGATTTTTTAGAAAAATCCTTGCAGAGCATTTAACTCATTTCATTCGTAAACTGCTCTACAGCACGTCCACCGCTGCCCGCCCTGCTCTTTACTGACAGAACAACCCGCCCTCCCCACAAAGCGTTGCAACACACACGGCCCTTGCCCTGCCACTGCCAAATCCTGCTGCCTGCGTGCGTCGCCAACGTGCATGGCAAACAAGCGCAGACTTCTTGCCAAGCTTAGCCTTACGTGTTACGATAATTCAAATTGTGTTACTATGAATTGCCCAAAGCCGTACCGTCGTATCCACACGGCGACAATGCCGCTGGGCAGGGATGACCGGGGTAGGCCGCGCACGGGAAGGCGTGGCCAAACTGCCATGCAAAAGCAAACAGCTATGCGGAAACTGGCATGCAGAGTCAGGCTGCATGCAGGGGGGCATCATGGACCAATCAGCTTCGGACAGGCTCAACAGGGCCGTAACCTTTCACGGGCATCTTTGCCCCGGCCTTGTCATCGGTTTGCGCGCCGTGGAGGCTGTGATGGCCCACCCCGTGCTTGGGCAGGCCGCCTACGGCAAGCTTGTTTGCGTTACAGAAAACGACGCCTGCGGTGTGGACGCCATTCAAAGCCTGCTCGGCTGTTCGGCTGGCAAGGGCAATCTTGTGGCGCGCCCGCGCGGCAAACACGCCTATTCCTTTTTTGACCGCGAAAGCGGCGCGTCCTTGCGCCTGTGCCTGCAGGTCAATAAAAGCGAACAGGCCAGCAGGGATGAATGGCAGCAAACCCTTATGGACATGCCGCTTGAAAAACTATTCAGCGCGGCGGCCCCGGACTATGCAATCCCTGAAGCTCCCCGCATTTTTTCCACCATAGCCTGCGAAGTCTGCGGCGAGGGCGTGGCGGAACCCATGCTGCGCCTTGAGGACGGCAAAAAGGTCTGCCTGGACTGCCAGCATACATACCACCGGCGCTGGTAACAAAAAAAGGCAAAAGGCTGCCGCGAGCAGCCTTTTTTCCATCAGACAGTAGCACTTTTTTAAAAAACATCACATGCGCAGGACTGACACCAACCTTCAGCACAGGCGCCGCTCCGGAGTACGCATGAAACTTGTTCTCAGTCTGTGCTTGCTGGCAGTTATGGCCTTTCCCCGAGCGGGGATCGCGGCCGGTTCCGACAACCTCATGCAGGATGTCTTTGTTCTGGATCCCATAAAGGTTACCGGACGTATGGAAGAAGACAATCTGGACAGAACAACCGCCATTGTTGTGGAAAAAAACCGCAGCAACAACGTGGCCGACTACCTGGTGCGCGACCCTGAAATATCCTTCAAGCGCAAGGCCGCCATGGGAGACAGCAGCGACATCATTTCCATACGGGGCATGGAATCCAAAAGAATCATGCTCAACCTTGATGGGCGTGATATCAGTTCCACGGGCATGTCCGGCGGCAACTATATCGACTTTGGCACCATCCCGCTGGACAATATCGAGAAGATTGAGGTCATCAAGGGCGGCAGTTCGGTTGAATACGGCAACAGCGCCCTTGGCGGGGTCATCAACGCCTATACCCGTCGGCCCACGGAGCAGCCCCATTTCAGCGCTTACGCCACCATGGGCGGCTGGAAGGACTTTTACGATTTTCACAACGTGCGCGGCAGCTATGCCCAGAAGTTCAACGCCATCGGCCTCAGCGTGGGCCTGAGCCATCAGCACGCCGACCCCTTTTTGCGCAACAACGACTACGACTCCTTCCACTTCAACCCCAAGCTCTACATCGACCTGCCCTGGCGGGCAGAACTCACCCTGGGGTACAACTACAGCCAGACCCGGCGCGGGCTTATCCGCAGCAACAGAAACGACGGCAACCCCGCCAGCGACGCCAATCCGGATGTGCCCGGCTTCAGTTCCGCCATTGACTCCAACTACCCAACAGCCAGCGGCGAAAGCTTTGCCGGTGGTTCGCCCACGCCTTCCATGACGGTTATCGGCGACGGCGCGCACTGGACCAAGTACCGCCACCTTATGGATTTCACCTATCGGCAGGAGTTTCTTGAAACCGCCTACTTTGAAGTCTCCGGTTTCAAGAACAGCGAAAGCCGCCGTGAAAAAAACTATGCGGACGTTGACGCCCGCATGCAGTTAAAAACAACGAATCCCAGAGACTTTAATCCCTCCCAAACAAGAAACGGCGACCTCGTACTGGACCGTAACGTCATTGTGGACAATACCTACGGCTTCAAGTTCAAAACGGGCGTCACCGTTCATGGCCACGAGCTCATGACGGGTGTTGAATACAAAAGGCTGACCCCCGGCCCCATCACCGTTGAATATGTGGACGAAAACTACAACAAGGCCGGGGCCAACAAGTGGACGGGCAAGATGGACTCCGCAGAAGCAGGCAGGCCCGCCACGGTCACGGGTGCCTTTCTGGCCGACAAGTTCTCCATCACCGACAGCCTGCGTCTTGATATGGGCCTGCGCTACGACAGTTTCAGCTACAGCCCTGAAGGTCAGGACAAACATCTTTTAAACTCGCAGCTTTCCCCAAAGATCATGCTCACGTATGACTTTACCGAACACCAGTCCGCCTCCCTTGCGCTGTACCAGAATTACAGAACCCCCACCATCCCGGAACTGTACTGGAACTCGCAGGCATCATCGCGGGACGCCACGGTCAACGTGCCCTATCTGGTGGGCAAGGACATAAAGCCCGAAACCGCGCGCGGCATTGACGCTGCCTATAAATACAGCTTCGGGGGCAAGGGTTTTCTCAAGCTTTCCGGCTTTTACTACACCGTTCAGGACTACATCGTTCACAAACCTGTCTACGTTAACCGGTCGCCGAGCTACCAGGCCTGGGCCGCCTACAATATCGACGCCGAAATATACGGGGCCACCCTGAGCGGCAGCTATGATTTGCTGGACACTGTGACGGTCAACGCCGCCATCACCAGGCAGGACAGCAAAAAAACCAATGACCCTGCCGACCCCAACGGCGTGCTGGACAGGCTGGAATACATCCCCGACTGGAAGGGAACCCTTGGAACCACCTGGAAAATCAACGAACAGTTCACCCTTGACGCCGTGCTGACCTATGTGGGGCAACGCAACTACTACGTCAATACGGCCCAGTTGCGTAAGGGCACGCTGCACGACTACGCCACCCTTGGCGCAAGCCTCAGCTACAGGGTTGACGAACACCTTACTCTTGAAGCCTATGCGGACAACATAACCAACACCCAGTATGAAGAAGCCTGGGGATACCCGGCACTGGGAATCAACGCGGGGGTCAGCATCAAATGGGAACTGTAGACGAAAAACAGCAAAAGCAGCGTGAATTCTGGAATGCCCGCTCGCGCACCTTCCCGCGCTTTGAGGAAGGCGATCATACCTACGAGGCCAAGATGCTTCGTCACGCCATGGAAAACGGAGTGGATTTCACCAATAAACGCATTCTGGATGTGGGCTGTGGCAGCGGCATGTACACCCTGCGTCTGGCGCGCATGGGCGAGCACGTCACGGCGGTGGACGTGTCCGACGAGATGCTGCGCCTGCTGCGCGAAGACGCCGCGGCCATGCACATCACCAACATTACCACCGTATGCTCCGGCTGGGATGACTTTTCTGCCCATGAACGCTTTGACGTTGTTTTTGCCTCAATGACGCCAGCCATTGAAAGCGACGCAAGTAGAGAAAAGCTCATGCAGTATGCCGCCGACAAGGTGGTTTTTATGGGCTTTTCAGACCGCATGCTCTCCAACGTCATGCAGGGCCTGCACGAGCACTACGGCATTGCCCCAAAAATTTTCAACAATGCCCAGGATATGCGATCCTGGCTTGACCGCAATGGCGTGCCCTACACAGCCATCCCGGTCACGGGCCAGTGGGTGGTGGCAAAAAGCCGTGAGGATCTTGTGGACGTCTGCCTCACCACCCTGCGTGAATACGGCGCGGAACCCGACCCGCGCTTTGTGGAAGCGCACGTGGAGACATTCAAGGATGAACAAGGCCAGTATGTGGAACGCACGGACTATGTCATCGAGATGATCATATGGCAAAAGCGCTGAGTCTGCTCCTGCTGGCTCTGGCGCTGCTGTCGGGCGCGGCTCCTGCCGGGGCGCGCCCCGTCACCGACGCCATGGGCCGCCTTGTGGAAGTGCCGGAGCCGCAAAACGTGCGGCGCGTTATCGCCCTTGGCAGCAGCATGGCCTTTGTGACCTACCTTGGCGCGCAGGACAGGATCGTGGGCGTGGAGGACATCGACAAGGCCGTCATTGCCAAGCCCTATGTGCTCTGCAACCGCGAGCGCTTCAAAGACCTGCCCGTGGTCGGCAAGGCCGGGGCCGTGCGCGTGCCCAACTATGAACGTATTGTGGCCCTCAACCCGGATGTGGTCTTTATCATCTCCACTGATCCGTCAGAACCTGACCAGATCCAGCGCAAGCTGCGCGTGCCGGTCATTGCCCTGAGTCAGGGGCTGCCCGCCTTTGACAGCGAGATTTTTTTTGAGTCCATCCTCCTTGCCGGAAACATTCTGGGCAGGGAAGAACGCGCTCAGGAACTGGTCACGGGCATTGGCGATCTGGCCAAACGCCTGCCCGCCCCGGCTGAACAAGCGATGGTGCAGGCCTACATGGGCGGGCTTTCCTACAAGGGCAACCAGGACATCAAAAGCACGGCCGCCGACTTTCTGCCCTTCACGCTTTCGGGCGTAAAAAACATGGTCGATGGTATGGGCCAATCAGGACATTTTTTCATCAACAGGGAATTTCTGCTGGCGGCCGACCCGCCCCTGATCTTCATAGACGGCAACGGGCTGCCGCTCATACGCCAGGCGCTGGACAGCGAACGGCGGTATTATGAACGCCTCACAGCCCTCACAAGCGGCAACACCTGGCTGCTGCTGCCCCACACGGCCTATTTCAACAATCCTGAAGTGCTGTATATCAATGCCTTTTTCATGGCCAAGGCAGCCTACCCCCAAAGATATTCCAGCCTTGATCCCGAGGCGCTGGCCGATGAAATATTCATTCTTTTCAACGGCTTCCCCCTGTATGAAGACATGGTGCGCGTCACCGGCAGGCCGGGCAGACTGCAACTGACCGCACAGGGGCTGGACTATGCCCGGTAAGGTGCCCACTGGCGGCCAGAGTGACACGGCCCAGCACCCCCAAGCCCACTGCGGCAGCCAGGCCCACTGCGACAGCCCGCATGCCCACTGCGGCAGCCAGGCCCACTGCGACAGCCCGCACGCCCACTGCGGCAGCCAGGCTTATTGCGGCAGCCAGCACTCCCCGCTTTTTGTGGCCCCAAAAGGGGACTGCTGCTCCCAACCGTGGGATGGCCCCCGCGCGCGCGTCTTCTCAATGGCGGCACTGCTGGTTGTGACCGTGCTGCTGGGGCTGGCGGGCCTAAAGATGGGTGCGCTTTCACGCTCGTGGTCCGACATCTGGGCCGCCCTGTTCAGCGCTTCCGGCGACGAATCCTTACGTTATTTTGTCCTCCATCTGCGCTTGCCCAAGGTCTGCGCCGCCCTGGCTGTCGGCGCGTCCCTGGCTCTCACCGGAACCATGCTGCAAAATGTGCTCAACAACCCGCTGGCCTCGTCCTTTACCCTGGGGCTTTCACAGGGGGCCGCCTTTGGAGCCAGCTTTTCCATGGTTATTCTGCCCATGGCTGGCGGACTGGCGGGATTGAGCACCGTGGCCATGGGCGCGCTGGCCGGTTCGCTCAGCGCGGCCCTGATCATACTGGCCTTCAGCATGGTGCGGGGCATGGGGCCGCAGGGGCTTATTCTCGCAGGGGTGGCCCTGTCCACCCTCTTTGGGGCCGCCACCATGTCCTTGCAGTTTTTCGCCTCTGACAGCCAGGTGGCCGCCACCGTTTTCTGGAGCTTCGGCGATCTGGGCAGGGGAAGCTGGCGCGAGGTCGCGCTGGTGGGCCTCGTGCTGCTGACGGGCCTCGTCTTTTCCCTGCGCCGCAACCTGGACTATGACACCCTGCGCTGGGGCGACGCCCAGGCGGCGGCTCTGGGCGTGTCAGTGCTGCGGCTGCGCTGCACTACCCTGCTCATGGCCTCGCTTATGGCGGCCTTTGCCACCGCCTTTTACGGGGTCATCGGCTTTGTGGGCCTGGTGGCGCCCCACATGGTGCGGCTCATCTTTCCCCACGCCGGACATTTTTTTCTGCTAGGCGGTTCCGCCCTGTTTGGCGCGTGTTTTTTGCTGGCAGCCGACCTCGTGGCCCAGTCCATCATCTACCCCGCCCTGTTGCCTGTAGGCATTGTCTGCGCCTTCACCGGGGTTCCGGTTTTTCTGTACATTCTTTTCAGGGGGGCCAGGGCGCATGCTTGAGGCCGAAAACATCTCTCTTGTGGCACGCTCCGGCAAAACCATCCTTGAGGGCATATCCTTTTGCCTTGAACCGGGACGCTGCATGGCCCTCATCGGCCCCAACGGCGCGGGCAAAAGCACCCTTGCCAGAATTGTGGCCGGGCTTGAACGCCCCACATCCGGGCGCGTGCTGTACGGAGGAAGCGGCCTTTTCGGCCTGAACCGCCGCCAGCGCGCGCAAGCCGTGGCCTACCTGTCGCAGACTGCCCAGCCCGTGCCGAGCAGCGTTTTTGATGCCGTGCTTTTGGGGCGCAGAGCGCACATGGGCTGGCTGCCCGGCAAGGAAGATCGCCTGAAAACACAGGCCGCCCTTGAAGAACTGCATCTCACCCATCTGGAAAAACAGTGCGTCACCAGCCTCAGCGGCGGCGAGCTGCAAAAAGTGCTTATAGCCCGCGCTCTTGCGCAGGAAGCTCCCGTCCTTCTGCTGGATGAGCCCGTCAACCACCTGGACATACGCAATCAGGTTGAACTGCTTGAAACAATTACAGATATCAGTACAACTCGCCGCATTTGTGTGTGCATCGTGCTGCACCACCTGAGCTATGCGCTGCGCTACACGCAGCACGCCATGCTTCTGCACCAGGGACGCCCGGCATATCAGGGGCCGACATCGGGACTGAGCGAGCATGACCTTGGCCGCGCATACGGCATGGCAGTCCGTTTGCAGACCATTGACGGCCAGCCCCATGTGCTTTTTTAAGGAAAACGAGCTTTTTATGCAGGGAGTGTACTCTGATGGCACTCGTCCGGAATACAGGACGAAGTTCAACGCAGAAATACCAGGAAAGACGCCCATGACGACACTGTCTGGCATACGTGGCGTGGCCCTGGCCCTTTCCCTGGGTATGCACGCGCTGCTGCTGGGCGGTTTGCTGCTGCTGGGCAGGGAAGCGCCACCCACAGCGGTAAGGGTCTACCGTGTGACGCTTGCCGAGTTTGCTCCGGCCGCTGGATCGCCGCCTGCCGTGTCTGCAGATCCCACCTTGCTTGCCGCGCCCGCTGTGGCGGAAAAGCCCGCGCCGTCTCCGCCGCCTCCGCCGGAACTGGCGCAGCCAAAGCCGGATGCCCGCCCCGCCAAACCTGTACCACCGAAGCCGGAAGCAAAAAAGATCAGCCCCAAAAAGAGCGAAACAGCCATACCCAAGGAAGCAGCCACGCCTGAGCAGCCTTCCCTTCCGGCAGCACAGCCTTCTCCTGCCGTCCCGACCACTACGGTTGCCTCGGCCGCCACAGGCACCACGGCTGGCCCGGCACTTCAGGCAGGGGCAACCGCACCAGCAGGGCCGCAGCCGCGCACCGTGGGCGGGATTGACGCCTACGCCTGCGATGTACTGGATCAACGCCCCAGCATTACCCGGCGCGTTGAACCGGAATACCCCGCCAGGGCCCAACGCATGAACATTCAGGGTTCCGTCAAGGTGCGCCTTGTGGTGGACGCCTCCGGCCAGCCCCGCAACTGTGAAGTTGTCAACGCGACGCCGGACGGGTATTTCGAGGAAGCGGCGCTCAAGGCGGCAAAAAACATGCGTTTTGTCCCCGGCAAACTCAAGGGTCAGCCAGTGAATACCCTGGTGGAACTGCCCTTCATCTTCAGTTTGCGGTAAGCGCTCCATGGCGTCATGCCGCAGATAGCCTGAAATGCCTTGCGGGGGGGGCCTTTTGCAAAAGAGCTCCTCCCCCACACTCCCCCCCGAAAACTCTTCTTGTATTTTAGTATGGCGCAGAGCGTCGGTTCCCTGCTGGCGTTCGCCGGATAGCGTCAACGCTGGTTATCCGCGAGTTCAAGCGCCGTAACGGGCATGCCTTGAACGTAGAGAATTCACGCCCCAAAACATACTTCGCTCCAAATGTGTCTGTGCTGAGTGGCTCCAACTACAGCCTTCCTGCAGGCAGCACGCCATTGCAACGCACATCTTCCCCAGCCCACAAGGGGCAGCGCACGCTCCTTTGAAAAAGCCAATGGAATGACTATGTCATCCGTCCACACAATAGTCTCGGTTACTAAAAAAGCGTGACTATTAAAATTTAACAAAGACGTGACATGTCGTAAGCAATGTTATAACAATACTGAGTACACACTTACCCCCCATAATACATTGACAGGCTCCGTGTCACAGGTCAGGTTTATGCAACTATATCATACACCACAACTACAGTATGGCCATGACAAACATCACACCATTCCTTGAAAAGGCTGAAAAGTACCACGGTCACATTTGTAGCGGGCAGGTCTTGGGCATCCGCATGTCCCTTATGGCCTTGCGCCTGCTTGATCTCAAACCCGAAGACAACCTGCGGGATCTTGTTATTTTTCTGGAAACTGACAGATGCGTGGCCGATGCCACCCATGTGGTCACAGGCGTGACTCTGGGCCGCAGGCGGGTCAAGGTCTATGGATATGGCAAAACCGCCATGTCTTTTCTTGACCTTAAGAGCGGACGGGCTGTCAGGGTACACGTGACCACATCCGACCGTCCTCCCCACGATGTTCCCAAACAGGAGCAGATAGCCTTTTGGGAAAAGTACACTGATGATGACATCTTTGCATGGCAGGAAGTACACATAGACATGCCGGAAGGCGAACTGCCCGGCCCGCCAGTTCGCGTATGCACCTGCGCCGCCTGTGGTGAGGATGTGCTGGACTGCAAGGAAGTCTTGCGGGACGGCAAGACATACTGCCGCGCCTGCGCCGATGGCGCTTACTATCGCCCACTTGAGGTCTGCCATGAGTAACCGCTGGTTTTTGTATGACGCACTGCTTGACTCTGTGCCCGACACTGCTCTGGTCAAATCCTTCACCTGCGGCAAACACTGGCTCATGGTGGAGACAGACAGCGGCGGCATAGGGATGGCGCAGTATTTCCCCCCTGCTCCGGGTGCGTCCGACTCTGCCCAGTCCTGTCATGACATGGTGGGCCAGCCTCTGCGCCGGATAGCGGAAAAAATAAAGTCCTGGGATTTCAACGCCGCCTCCATCGGCCTTGCCGCCCTGAACGCCGCCAACAATACCCTGGCTCTTGTGGAGCCAAGCCCCCTGCGTACGGCGCTGGACAATCGCCACGGGGATGCCTTTGACTTTTTTCTTTCAGAGGCAAAGGGCAAAAAAGTAACCGTTGTCGGGCATTTTCCCGGTCTTGGGCGGCTGCGCCAGCACTGTGAACTTTCAATACTTGAGCGTCAGCCCCAACCCGGGGATTTGCCGGACACTGCGGCGGAATATATTTTGCCACAGCAAGATCTTGTTTTTATTACCGGCACCACCTTTATCAATAAGACCATCACCAGGCTGCTGGAACTGAGCGCCAACGCCAAGGTATACATGGTGGGCCCCAGCACGCCCATGAACCCTCTGCTTTTCTCGCACGGGGTGCGCTCCCTTTCGGGTCTGGTTGTGGTTGACGCTGAAAAGATGAGCGCATCCCTCAAGAACGACAACTGTGAAGCCATTTTTGGGCACGGTGGGCAAAAGGTAAATATGGTGGCTGAATCATGCCACTAACCATGCGTACTTTTGAAGCGCTTTGGGTGGACTACCAGCCAGAGCGAACCGGCATGGCGGATTTTTGGAACAAACGCGCGCCTTCGTTCAACGACCACATCCGGGGTGATGCCTCACGCGAACACAGGCGTCTGCTTGTGGAGCACATAGCCCGCAAGGCGGGGCTTGACCCGTCGGCGTCTGTACTTGATATCGGCTGCGGCCCTGGCAGCCACGCGCTTGAGATGGCTCCTCTGGTGGGTCGCGTGGAGGGCTTTGACATTGCCCCCGCCATGATAGAACTCGCCAGGGAAAACGCCGCGCGGGACGGGTGCGACAAGGCGCATTTTCAGGTGCTGGACTGGAGCATTGCCGATCTGGACGCCCTGGGATGGCGCAACCGGTTTCACCTGGTTCTTGCCTCCAGAACTCCGGCAGTCAACGACAAGGCTGCCCTGGAAAAAATGATCGCGGCCTCTTGCGGCTCCTGCTGCATCATCAGCCAGGTTGATACCTGCCACTCGGTGCGCGACCAACTCAAGTCGCTGGTGGACTGGGACGCGCACAAGGAGCGCGTAAGCCGCAGTTTTTATTGCGCCTTCAATCTGCTCTGGCTGATGGGATACTACCCCGAAGTGGAATATATGGACCGCGCGTGGGAAAGCGACTGCAGCCTTGAAGAGGCGGAACTCATGTATCTGCGCTTCTTTGAAAGCATGGGGCCGCTTAGCCCGCAGCAAAAGGAGGGCCTGACCCGTAAACTGGCGGAACTGAGCAGTGACGGTCGGGTGCGGGAAAGTGTGCAGGCAAAGGCCGCCCTCATGTTCTGGAGCGTATAGCCGCAAGCTGCCCACAAGTCAGCCCTGCCTGTGACAAATCCGGCCACAGCACAGGCGTAAACGCAGATATCGGGGCTGGAGTACTGCTTTTATGCCATCGCGCCGGATGATTTACAGCCCCGCAGTCTGGGCCGTAGCTACACCTGCAGGTGCATTGCGCCGAGTGCAAATGACTGTCCAAACAGAACCGCAGCAATCTCGTGGATGGCAAGCGATTGCCTGGCTGAACTGCAGCCAAACTTGTGAATAGCAAGCTATTGCCTGGCTGAACCGCAGCCAAACTTGTGGATGGCATTGCGCCGGATGGCTTGCTCACCGTTGTTCTGAACAGCAGCAAACCCCACCAATGGCGTTGCACTGAATGACTCCGCGACTACCCGAATTGAACCGCAGCAATCTCGTGGAGGACTAGCGACTACACGAACTGAACCGCAGCCAAACGCGTGGATGGCAAGCGACGCCCCTACTGAACCGCAGCCAAACTTGTGGATGGCATTGCGCCGAGTGCAAGTGCCTGCCCGAACTGAACCGCAGCAAACGCGTTGATGGCAAGCTATGCCTGGCTGAACCACAGCAAACGCGTTGATGGCAAGCGATTGCCTGGCTGAACCACAGCCAAACTTGTGGATGGCATTGCGCGGCGCGGAGGGAGATCGCCGAGCGGAGCGAGGAAGCTCCCGCAGCAAAAGCCGCGCAGCCCTCGCCACGTTAGGGTAATTGAGAACCTTGGGGGTCGTCCGGGGGGAGTGCAGAGGGGGCCTCGGAGGGGCACAGCCCCTAACAGGCCCCCTCTGCCGCCCGCCGCGCAGGCGGCCCAAACTCAAACCAAGAACAGCCCCAAAAATTACGTTCGGTCTATACCCTGCACTGAACGCCACCTATATAAAATCCCGGCCAGCACAATAGCCCTGCGTTCGAAACCCGGTCTGCCAGCCCCCCTCTGCCGCCCGCCGCGCAGGCGGCCCAAACCAGAGTAATGAGCAGCCCAAAAAAATACTACCGGCCTATACCCTTCCTGAACGCCGCCTCTACAAAATCCCGGCCAGCACAATAGCCCAGCGATCAAATCCCGGTCTGCGACCGCCTCTGCCGCCCGCCGCGCAGGCGGCCCAAACTCAAACTAAGAACAGCCCCCAAAATTCCTACCGATCCATAGCTGCCTGAACGCCGCCTCTAAATAACACCAGCCGGACTGATAGTTTCCACTAAAAATACCGCCCTCGCAGGCTACCCCTACTAACGGTTCCCGGCCTTCCAGGCCGCCTCCGCCGCTGCCTTGTCCGCAAAAACAAACAAATTCCTGCCTGCCCGCAGGGCCTCCACATCAACACCCTGTTTCAACTGTTTTTCCAAAGCATCCACGAGGTTTCCACGATCTTTCTTTGTGGGCAGATTCATATTTCTGGCCATAAATCCGTTCAGGGCCACCCGGTACTGTTTGTCCGGCTGGAGCGAATCCCCGTTCGTGAGGCGCAACCCGGCCACGTGCAGGCTGTCGTCTTCATCCCGCCAGGCCCATACATCAAGCCCGAAAAACTGCGGCAAGCCACGCCCGCCGTGCCCCATGCCGCGCGTGAACACACCGGCAATCTCCTTGCCTGTCATGTCTACGGCAACAAGTCGGTCGTCAAAGGGCAAAACATCAAGCAGGTCACGCCGGTGCACGGGCCCGCCGGGCAGCCCCGCGCGTATGCCGCCGGGAGTGTGCAGGGCAATGGCGGCTCCGGCAGCCTTTGCCATGCTCTCGCAAATAAGGCGCCCCAGGGGCGTGCTGTCCTTGCGTAAATGCCCGTCCTTGAAAACACTGTCGTCAGGGGAGGTGAAGATAACTTCCTCAAGACCCTGTGCGGCATCAAGCTGTCGGATGCTGTCCGTCATGGCCTTGTCCGGCACGACTTCCGCCACGTCAGCGTATGATTTAAGGGCCATGTCGCCCTTTTTGCCATCAAGGGTGATCACCATGAAATGCTCAAGATAGCGTCCGCCGTTGGCGTACATTGCCCCGTAGTCACGGTTCGGGGTCACAGCCTTGTGGCTGTGCCCGTCCGCCACAAAATCCACATTGGGCACGGCGGCCACATCAGGCCCGGTGATACGCCCGTCCTTGTCGCCTTTGGGCCCGGCATAGCCAAGGTGGCTCAGCACGATGACCACATCCTGAGGCCTGTCATACGGTGCAAGAGACTGCGTCAGCCGGTCAAGAATGGTTTTTTTGGTGGCCTCGGGGGTTGGCTTCAAGTCGAAGTCGTAGTCCGCCAGCGCCTGACGCAAGCTGGGTTTCACGGAATATGGCGTAATAACGCCAGTGACAATGACGCGCATGCCCTGTGGATTTTTCGCTGTTTCATCATAAATGACCACAGGCTTTGTGACCATGCCGGGAGGATCGGCCCCCTTGTACGTGAGGTTTTCGGCCACGGCGTCAACCTTGCCGGGGCTGTTTTCACGCACCAGGCGCAGCAACTCATTGCCGTAGTACAATGGGCCTTCAGACAGGGTGTAATCAAAGGCGTGGTTGCCCGGCGTGAGCACGCGGTAGCCCACCTGTCCCATAAGCTTTGCCACGCTGCGGCCCTGGTCGATCTGCGCAAAGGCGCTGCCGCTGAAGGCGTCACCCGCATCCAGAACAAACACCGTATGGCCCTCGGCCCGCGCGCCATCGGCCACGGCCTTGAGCCGGGCATAGCCGATGTTCTTTTTTTCTGGATTGTCGGCCACGTAGCCATGAACATCATTGGTAACAAATATTTTTACATCCGCCAGAACGGGAACGGCGGAGCAAACCAGCAGAAAAAGAGAAAGCAGAATTCTTGCAATAACCATAGCTACCTCGCTACCTCAGGCTGAACTGCACGGGCATGATCACGCGCGCCGACTCCGGCGGCGCTGCGAAGGGGGCTGCACTACGCACCGCTTCAAGGGCGGATTCGTCCAGCAAAGGGTAACCGCTGCTTTTACTGACCGCAACATCCCTGACCCTGCCGTCCTGTTGGATGGTAAACGACACGGTCACCATACCCTGAATTCCCATACGCTTGGCCTGCGGACTGTAGACCAGATACTGCCTGACACGTCTTTTGATGTACTCGTAATTTCCTTTCAGATATCCGGCGGAACCTCCCTGTCCGGCAGCGCTGTTTTCACCGCCGCTTCCACCGCCTTTTTGTCCTGCCTGCCCGCTACTTTGGCCGCCTCGGCCCGCTGCCATGCCGCCCCCTTCATGGCCGGGGCTTGAAGCCTTTTCACCCTGCTGCGCCGTGCCAGCGCTGGCTGGCCGCGCCTGCTCGTGCGAGGATTTTTTGGCGGCGGAATTTGCGGGCGGGTTGGCGGCGGGATTTGCGGGCGGGTTGGGGGTCTTGTCTTTGGGAACGGGCTTTGCAGTGCGTACAGGAATAGCCGCGTCCGTCACTGGAAGAGAAGGCTTGGCCTGGTCGGCCTCTGCATGCTGCGTAACGTGATCAGCGGCAGGCACAGTCTCCTGAACAGGCGTGACGGAAGGAGACTCATGAGCCTTGGCATCTGAGGGTTCTGATTCGTTTGCGGAAGAGGCTGCGGCATCGGCGGCATTGGCCGGCACGGCTCCGGAGCCAACGCCGCCCGAATCGCCCGGTAGCCCGCCCAGCAGGCTGACCGTGATATATCCGTCCGTTCCCCCGCCCTGTCCCGCGCCCGATGCGGGAACAGCCAGAAACCACAAGGCGGCGAGCGCGGCCGTATGGAGCGTCAAAGAAAGCAGAAAGACCAGCACATTGCCGAAAATTACCGGCCTGCCGCGCTCCTGCGCAGCCTGGGGCATGCCAATGGCGGCTTCTGCAACATCTGTATGGCTCATGGCGCACTGGTCCCGGTCAGGCGCATCCACGCTTCAGCCCTGGGCGGCAGTTCATACAACTTGCGCACCTGATCTTCGGTAATGGTCGATGCCACAGCGCCATCCGCCACCAGGATGCCGTCTTTCAACAGCACGGCCCGCCCGCCAAGGTAGACGGCCTGCTCCGGATGGTGCGTGGTGAGCAAGATGGCTGGCCCAGATGCGGCCAGTTCGCCAATAAGGTCAAGCAGATGAAACTGATTGCCATAATCCAGTCCCGTGACAGGTTCATCCATCACAAGTGCCCCGCAGTCCTGAGCCAGGGCGCGCGCAATCAGCACCATCTGGCGTTGCCCGCCAGAAAGCTCCAGATACGACCTGTGCGCCAGATGGGTCAGGCGCACTTTTTCCAGCGCGGCCATGGCCTGTTGCCGATCCTCGGCGGAAAAACGCAACCAGGGACTGCGCACGGTGCGGCCCATGAGCACCACATCCAGCACCTGAAAGCCAAAAACCCCGGTATGCTGTTGCGGCACATAGGCAAGGCTGCGGGCCAGACTGCGCCGCGGGATTGTTTCCAGAGGGCGGCCGTCCAGCAAGATACTGCCGGGCGGAGAGGGCAAAAGACCAAGAAGCGCCCGGAGCAGCGTCGTTTTGCCGCAGCCGTTGGGGCCAAGCACATTGACCACCTCGCCCCTGTCCACGCGCAGGGAAATATTTTTCAGCACCGGAGGGGCGCTGTGATAGCTGACGGTAAGATTATGAATTTCTATCATCGCCGTTTCCAGTCGTACCACAGGCTGAAGGCAAAAAGCGGCATGCTGATGAGCGATGTGGCAATGCCCAGCGGCAGTTCCACTGTCCAGACAGAACGTATGAGCGTGTCTGTGAGCAGCACAAAAAGCGCTCCGCCAAGGGCTGACGCTGTGAGGCCCACCCTGTTGTCCGGCCCGATTATGAAACGCATGACATGCGGGATGACCAGCCCCACCCAGTTGATGACCCCGGCCAGCACCACGGTAAGCGAACAGATCAGGGTGGCCGCGCCGATAAGGCGCAGCTTCATGCCCATACTCTGCACGCCCAGGGCGCGGGCCTCGTCATCCCCCATGGCAAGCGCGTTCACCGCCTTGCCATTGAGGCAGATATAGGCCAGCCCGGCCAGCATGAGGGGGGTGCTCCAGGCCAGTTGGCGCGGTTCCGTGCGGGCCAGCGTGCCCATAAGCCAGTACACAAGTTCCGGCAGCTGGCGGTTGGGGTCGGCCACATACTGCACAAGCGACGTCAGGGCCACAAAAAACGAACTGCTCACAAGGCCGCCCACCACAAGGGCCAGAAAGCGCGCTCTGGGATAAAGCCAGGCGAAAAAGAGCGAAAGCCCCACGCCCAGCGCGCCGCCAGTAAAGGAAAAAGCCTGCGTGAGCGGCCAGGAAGAAAAAAACACTATACCAATGGCCGCGCCAAAAGCGGCTCCGTGCTGCACGCCCAGTATGCCCGGCGATACGAGGGGATTTTGAAACATGTTCTGGTACACCGTACCCGAAGCGGAAAGACAGGCTCCCACCACCAGGGCCGCGCCAATGCGCGGCAGCCGCAGGTCAAAGAACAAAAAAAGCTGGCGGCTCTGCTCTTCATTCAGGGGCCGCCCTGCCCACGCGTCCAGCAGGCTGCGGCACAGATCGCCCAGGGCCAACGGGTAACGGCCCATGGGCAGGGCAAACACGATGGCCGCCAGCAAAAGCAGGCTCAGTATGAGCAGGGTTTTTTTAGAATGTGCCATAGGGATCAAAAAAATCGTTCACCTGGGCGTCATCAAGCTCCAGGTTGAAAAAAAGTTTCATAAAATGTCTGCTCTCCGCCGCGATGTCCACGGGGTAGAGGTCGGGGTGCAGTTTGTTTGCCAGCCACTGCACGCCCAGCAGGCGCATGTAGGTGGCGGGACGCTCCAGCCAGCTGAACGGCCCGCGCGGGATAAAGTACACCTTGCCCTGGCGCACGGCGGGCAGGGACGACCATTTGGGGTCTGTGGGGATGCGGCGCATGAGCGCCGGATGGAAAACCAGTATGACTTCAGGGTCATAGGCCATCAGTTGCTCAAAGGTCACGCGCAAAAAGGATTCTTCCGTTCCGGGCGGACAGTCGTGCACGCTCAGGGCCCCGGCGGCGGCAAATACCTCTGCTCGCTGTGACTTGCGGCAGACGGAGGCCAGACCGTCAGCCTCAAGGGCCACATAAACCCTTGTCCATTTTTCACTGGGCAGATCCCGCATGGCGTGGGACACTTTTTCAAGCGTCTGCTCTGCATAGGTGGCCAATGCCGCCCCACGCTCCTCACGGCCAAAGGCCCGGCCCATATCCAGAAAACAGGTGGCCATGTCCGCCATGCTCGCGCCGGGCACGCTGGTTACCTGCATGCCAAGGCTGGTCAGGGTCTTTTCAATGGGCAGGCGGTCGTGCGGGCCCATGGACAGGTAAAAGGCTTTTTTGATGCCGCTGGCCAGCAGCATTTCCCTGTCGGGTATGAAGCCCTGGCCGTACCAGCCGCCCAGCACCGGCAGATTGTGGTACCGGGCGGGAATGAATTTTTTTTCATAATCCCTGAGGGGCGTATTCCAGCCAGCCAGCAGTTCCGGCGCAAAGGCGTACAGCGTGAATGTGGAAGGCGGGGTGGCGCAATAGACGCTGCGCGCATCCTTTGCCTCTGGCCCACTCTCAGTCACGGCAGCAGGACTCGCCGCCGCTCCGGCGCGACACGGCATGACAGGCATGGCAAGCATGACAAACAGCACAAGCAGCCCTGAGGCAAGTAATCGAATCTGCACAGTCACCATCCTTTCGGCATGTCGCTCCGGCCGTCTTCTGGCAAAGGGAGAGCCAGACCGGCGCTTTGCGCCCTACGTTGCGCCGATGTTACGTCGACGTTGTGCTCACGGTACGGCTACCTCTATGAACGCAGGATGCGCTTCAGCCGTTACACGCATGGCAACGGCTGAAGCGGCAGTGTTCACAGTACGTCAAGCATATCTGAATCAGCGCTAGAGCAGTTTACGAATGAAATGAGTTAAATGCTCTGCAAGGATTTTTCTGAAAAATCCTTGCCACGAAATGCGAGCAGGCGGGCTTTTGCCTGCCGTACGCGAGCATTTCAAGTGTTAAATGCTCTAGGGGAGCACTGATTAAAGAGCCTCCTGGAAACGCGCTGGTATTTCCTTTGGCAAGGCGCGATCTTTTTTGAAGCAGGAGTGGACTCTTCCGTCCTCGATTGTTTCAAAAAAGTGAAGCAAGTCCGCCAAATGGAATAAATCAGCGTTTCCCTAGAAATTGGCGCTCACGCCCACAAAATAGCTCCGGCCCGGTTCCGGATAATAGGCGCTGTACGCATATTCCTGGTCAAACAGGTTTTTCACGCCAGCTTCCACCGAGAAGTTCTTGTTGATGTCATACACCGCTTTGATATCCGCAGTGGCAAAGTTGGGAGACTTTCTGTACGGGACGTCAGCAGCGGAGGTATTCCAGTAAAAGCCGCTGCTGATGTTGAGCTGGGGAATGATGGATAACCCTTCCAGAGGAGTGATCACGCCATAAAGAGTGCTTGTTATTTCAGGCAATTGGGCAATCTTATCATCATTGGAGCAGTTATTCCAACGCATGTAGTTGAACACAGCGCCCGCGCTGAAGTACTGATTGACAACAGCCTCAGCCCCTGCCTCAAAGCCATAGAATGTGGCCCTGCCGAGGTTTTCAAAAGTTATGTTCGGCTTGACCCCCTTGGACGTGATCATGTCGCTGACGTCGCTGTAGTACACGCTGGTGTTGAGCTTGAGCCAGTCGCTGACAAGGCCCTTGTAGCCAAGCTCGTAATGATAAGCGTGTTCGGGGTTCAAATCGGGATTGGCAGGAGCGTCGCCAATTCTCAGGAACCGTTCGCGCATGGTGGCGAACCGGGATTTTTTGGCAAAGGTGGCAAAAATTTCATGCTTTTCGGTAAGGTCGTAGAACGCGCCCACCTGGTAGTTGAACAGGGTCTTGGTATCGTCCAGCCCTTTTTTATAAGAATTCATGGCATCTGTAGTATGGTCACGGCTTTCAAGCGTCATGGGGGTCAAGGTGCTGAGGCTCGTGCCAAAAACAAGCGTCAGGCGCTCAATGGGCTTGAGGGTATATTCCGCGCCAAGATCCCAGTACCCTTCCGAAATGCGCTCATCCAGCTGCTCGCCGACGTCGGCCTTTTTCTTTTTTTGCTTGGCGGGCAGTCCGGTGTCATCAAATACAGCGTAATCATTATACTCTTTATGCGAAAGGATGCGGTAGCCAGCAGAGAGCGCCAGCTTGTTGGCCGCGTTGAAGGCATAGTCAAAAGTCAACTGCCCGCCGAGCGTGTACTGATCATACTTTTTATCAGCGCCGTCCCTTTTGGTCATGGCTATGTCGGTATAGCTTTCGGACTTGTCCTGATGCGAGTCGTAGTACACCACGGCCTTGAGGTGGGCCTGCCTGCTCAGATTAAAATTGGCGTTGGTGTACAGACGGCTGGTTTCATATTCCGGCCAGTACCACGAGCGTTTAAAGGGAAGATCCGACCCCTTACGGAGCTCGGCTGCGTCAAAGGGTTGGCCTTTTCTGGAGCTTTGCCGCATGTAGCCCACCATGATGTCCACATCATCACTGGGGGTCCAGCCGCCAATGATGTTGGCGCTCAGATTTCTGTGGTCGGAGTTTTTGCGACGTCCCGTGCCCTGGTAGGGTGCGGCGTCAAACCCTTCGGGCAGGGTGAAAAAATCCTGGTTGTCATACACAAAGGTGCCTTTCAGGTAGTAGAGCTCCTGCCGCGTGCCTATGCTGGTGGCAGCCATGCGGCCCTGATCATGCATTCTGCGATCAAAAAAATTCATGTATTTCGCTGAAAATTCAAATTCTTTTTTGGGTTTTGCAGTGCGCAGGTTTACCACGCCAGCCAGGTTGTTGTTGCTTGCAAGCAGGGGCGAACTGTACCCTTTTGAGATGTCTACAGACTCAAGGCCATAGGTCAGGGTATTATTGTAATCCCATTCATTGCGGTACGCAGTGGCAATGGGAATATCGTCAATATACATGCCGACCTGATACCGGTTTGAGCCACGTATACCAATGGTACCCTCATTGCGGGCCCCTGTTGTCTGAAGATATACGCCCTGCACTCCCCTGAGTGCTTCCCACAGATTTGTGGCCGTCTTTCTTTCCATATCTGTCTGGGTGATATGGTCAATGGTGTTTTTTGGCTCTGTCATCTCAAGTGGCGTCAACAAAACCTCTGTTGCCCCCTCCTCCTGTGCCCATGCTCCACTTGCCTGCAACAGCAGAATAGCGAGCAGGGATACCACGCGCCTACATTTCATATGCCCTCCGGTTATTGAGATAACAGAAATATAACACTGTAAGCACCCAGGCAGTGTACAGTGCGCTTCAACAGAACATCTCCAATCAAATAAAATTTTTGGTAGTACTTGAGTACAGATGGAGAGTACAATGCGCAACTTGGTATCGGTATTTTTAAAAACGTGAACATAAGAAATTTCCGATAAAAACATAGTCATTAACTATGCATTTATCAGTACACAGACGTGAGATACCAGAGTTTTCACAGGGAGCGTAATAGTACCAGCAGGATCTCCTGCAGTCTTCCCAGCGCGCCCGTGATATGCCCGTGCGCAAAGGCATGCCCGGCCACAACCGGGCCGCCGAAACCGGGCAACCGCAACCAGTCGCCGCCACGGCAGGCTTGCCAGCAAAAACGCCCTGTTCCCGAAAACAGATCAGCCCCGACAAAATATGGCGGGGCTGATGGCGGGGCCTCCCAGAAACCGAGGAGATATGGGGATAAACAGTGAACTGCGCCAAGGGCAAAGACGGCTTCAGCCGCTGCCCACAGGGGCAGCGGCTGAAGAAGATACAACGTTATTCGCCTGTTACACGCCTGAAGGTTTTACTTGCGGTTAGCAAGTCTGTTCTTGAGGTTTTTCCCCACAATGGCCGGATCCACAGGGTTGCGGGCAATGCCGCTTTCTATGGCGGCGCGGGCAGTGGCGGCAGCCACGGCCGGGGCCACATCGGGATTAAGGGTTGAAGGTATGATATAGTCGGGCCGCAGTTCGTCAGCCGTGACCAGTTCTGCAATGGCGTAGGCTGCGGCTATCTTCATGGCGTCATTGATGTCCGTGGCGGCCACGTCCAGAGCGCCACGGAAGATGCCGGGAAAGGCCAGCACATTGTTAATCTGGTTGGGGCAGTCCGAACGCCCCGTGGACACCACCCGCGCACCGGCGTCCAGCGCGCGCTGGATAGGCCAGATTTCGGGGATGGGGTTGGCCTGGGCAAAGACTATGGGGTCCTTGGCCATGCTGCGGATCATGTCTTCAGTAAGGGTGTTGGGTGCGGAAACGCCGATAAACACGTCCGCCCCCTTGATAGCCTCGGCCAGACCGCCCTTGACCTTCTGCGGATTGGTGCGCCGGGCTATTTCTTCCTTATACGGATTCATGCCTTCGGCGCGGCCTTCGTAGATGGCCCCGCGCGTGTCGCACATGATGACGTTCTTGAGGCCCATGGCCATGAGCAGTTTGATGATGGCAATACCGGCCGCACCCGCGCCGCTGGTGACCACAGTAACGTCTTCCAGCTTCTTGTTGACGACCTTGAGAGCATTGATAAGCCCGGCCAGAGTAACCACGGCGGTGCCGTGCTGGTCGTCGTGGAAGATGGGGCCCTTGAAAACGCCGTTTTTCTTGAGGGCATCCTCAATGATAAAGCATTGCGGTGCTTTGATGTCTTCAAGGTTCACGCCGCCAAAGGTGGGGGCCATCAGTTCCACAAGCTCGACGATCTTGGCTGTGTCCTTGGTGTCAACGCAGATGGGAAAAGCATCCACATCGCCAAAGGTCTTGAACAGCAGACTTTTACCTTCCATCACCGGCATGGCGGCGCCGGGGCCAATGTCGCCCAGGCCCAACACCGCTGTGCCGTTGGACACCACGCAGACAAAATTGCCGTGGTTGGTGTACACGTCCAGCATTTCAGGATTACGGTTGATTTCCATGCAGGGTTCCGCCACGCCGGGCGAATACGCAAGAGTGAGATCATCGGCATCACGAACGGGAACCTTTACGCGCACTTCAATCTTGCCCTGAAAATTCTTGTGCATGGCCAGCGCATCTTCACGCAGATTCTTTATACGGGACATGAATTACTCCTAGCATCTTCTGACATTCTGTGTAGTTGCGCCAACAGGCCCATTCGTTCCTGTTGGCGCGCAGTGAGAACAGGTCACCTTTAGGATGCACTCCCAAAGGGTACGGCACGGCCGTTACGGCAGTAACAGTGTGCAGGCTGTGCTTATGGAAGCATTGATTAAAGAGCTTCCTGGAAACGCGCTGGTATTTCGTTTGGCAAGGCGCGCTCTTTTTTTGAAGCAGGAGTGGACTCTTCCGTCCTCGACTGTTTCAAAAAAAGTGAAGCAACACCGCTAAACAAAATAAATCAGCGTTTCCCCATGCCTGCCCGGCGGGCACCGCTCACGCGGGTGCCAGAGCCGTTTCAAGGTAAACGTGCCCTAGTCCTTGCCGCTGCAATGCGTATGGCCGCAGCCCTGCATTTTTTTACGCAGGAAATCCGGCAGGATGCCCCTCACGGATTCCATGCTCACCATACGCCGCATGATGCCCAACTGGTCGTGCAGGGGCAGTTGCTTGGGGCACACGCTGTCGCAGGCCAGCAGGCCCATGCAGCCGAAGACCCCTGTATCGTCGCCGATGAGGTCGTAGTAATCGGCCGGGGTGCGGTTGTCTCTCGGATCAATATAGAAGCGCGCCATGCGGTTGATGGCCGTGGCCCCGATGAAGTCTTCACGCATGCGGGCCGTGCCGCAGGCCGCCACGCAGCAGCCGCACTCGATGCACCTGTCCAGTTCGAATATCTGGGTGGCGAGCTCATTGTCCATGCGTTCTTCCTGCGCCGCCGGATCAAAGGCCTTGCTGGTGTGTATCCACGATTCGATCTTCTGGCCCACATTGCGAAACCACGTGCCCGTATCCACGGAGAGATCGCCCAGCAGTTTGAAGACTGGCAGGGGGTGCAGGGTTATGTGGTCCGGCAGGTCACAGGTTTGCGTGTGGCAGGCCAGGCCGGGCCGCCCGTTGATCACCATGCCGCAGGAGCCGCAGATGCCTGCGCGGCAGCAGAAATCAAACTGCAAGGAGGGGTCCTGCTTTTCGCGGATGAGATTCAGCGCGATAAAGAGCGTCATGCTTGGATGCTCTTCAAGCTGGAATTTCTGCATGTGCGGGTAGGACCCGGCATCCAGCGGATTATAGCGGAATATCTCGAACGTAAGATTGCGTCCCATTGAGCTTGCCTCCCTTAACCTTTCTCGTGGTAGGGAACGATCTGGTCTTCCCTGATGTCGCCCTGGATGATCTTGCCGCCGCCATAGCCCCGGTCGCCCGGAGGCAGAATGAAGAATGGCGTGGCAGGCTCATACCGGAGCGTGGGGAGGCTGTCGCCCTCGTTCCAATAGGCCAGGGTGCGCACAAGCCAGTCCTTGTCGTTGCGTTCAGGGTGGTCCTCGCGCGCGTGCGCGCCCCGGCTTTCAGTGCGCATAAGCGCGCCGTAGGCCGTGCACAGGGCCAGCTTGAGCATGCCGGGCACCCGCAGGGCCATTGAAAGCTCCGCATTGGGGCCAGGGATGTTGCCGCTGCCAAGGCGCATGTTTTTGCAGCGCTCCAGCAGGTTTTGCAGCTTGACGACGCCTGCCTCCAGATCCTTGCCATTACGGAAGATGCCGACATGCTCCATCATGACATCCTGCATCTCGTTGCGCAGCGTGTAGCAGCCGTCGCCCGTGCCGCGCAGCAGCGCGGCGATGCGATCCTTGACCTTGAGCGCGGCGGCCTTCATTTCGGCTGTGGAGAACACGGTTTCGTAGCCATGCAGGAATTCCACCAGCTTTTTGCCCACAATACGTCCGGAAACGATGGTTTCAGCAAGAGAGTTGCCGCCCAGGCGGTTGAAGCCGTGCATATCCCAGCAGGCGGCCTCGCCGGCGGAGAAAAGCCCCTCAAGCCCGTAGGCGTGGCCATCCTTGTTGATGCGCACGCCGCCCATGCTGTAGTGATGGGTGGGCCGCACGGGGATGAGCTGGTGTATGGGGTTCACGCCAAGGAAATGGGTGGAGATGTCATACACTTCGCGCAGGTTTGTGGTGATGTGCTTTTCGCCCAGATGCCGGATGTCCAGCCAGAGATGCTCGCCGTAGGGACTGGGCACGCCAAAGCCCTTGCGCATATGCTCTGTCATGCGGCGCGACACCACGTCACGCGAGGCAAGCTCGGCCTTGTCCGGCTCATAATCCGGCATAAAGCGGTATTCATTCACGTCCAGCAGGGTTCCGCCGTCGCCACGGCAGCCTTCTGTGACCAGAATGTCCGTGGGCACCGTGCCCGTGGGGTGAAACTGCACGGCCTCCATATTGCCCAGGGGCACCACGCCCGTTTCAAGGGCCGCTATCTGGCCGCCGCCGTCGCAGATGATGGCATTGGTGGTGGCCCGGTAAATACGGCCGTATCCACCGGTGGCGATAAGCGTTGCCTTGGCGAAGTACCCTACCAGTTCACCGGTGCGCAGGTCGCGGGCCACGCAGCCCATGCAGCGCTGGCCATCGTGCACCAGCACTTCGGCCTGCATGCGGTCGTGCACATCCACACCCAGTTGCAGCAGGCGGCTGTCCAGGGTGAAAAGCACGGCATGGCCTGTGCCGTCCGAAGTGTAGCAGGTACGCCACTTGGCGGTGCCGCCAAAGGCGCGGGAATGGATAAGCCCCTCATTTTCCTTTTTTTCCGTGGCCTGAAAAGGCTTGCCGCCCTTGTAGTAGGTGTGCTCGCCGGGCACGACGCGGCTCCAGGGCACGCCCATCCAGGCCATTTCGCGCATGGCTATGGGGCCGGTTTCAGCAAACAGACGGGCCACCTCCTGGTCGCAACCCCAGTCAGAACCCTTTACCGTATCGTTAAAATGGATTTCGGGGCAGTCGCCCTCGCCCATGATTGAGTTGCCCAGGGCCGCCTGCATGCCGCCCATGGCGGCAGAGGAGTGCGAGCGTTTGGGCGGCACCACGGAAAGACAGATAACGCTGAAGCCATCCTGTGCGGCCTCCACCGCCACACGCTCTCCGGCCAGACCAGCGCCAATGCACAAAACGTCACTTTCAAAAATACGCATACGCCCCCCTATCCCTGAAACCAGACGCGGGCCAAGGCCAGCGAGCCGAGCAACAGATAACAGCCCATGACGATCCATATCCACTTGCGGCACATGTCCTTGGCGCTCTTGACGCAGACGCCGTACTTCACGGCGATGCGGTACACGCCGATGCCCGTATGGAGGATGACGCAGGGCAAAAAGACAACATAAAAGGCCAGCCATCCGCTGTGCAGGCGCTTGGCGCTGCCTGCCACATTGATGGGAAGGTCTGTCATGATCGCGTATACGTGAAAAAACACGCCGAGCAGGATGGCTATGGCCGTAAAGACCTGCACAAGCCACAGCCAGGTGTCAAAATCCTTCAGGCTTCTGCTGTGCCGCACAAAGATGCCAAGCTCATGCGTACGAAAGGGCATCTTGCGGGCCGCAATATAAAAATGAAAAACAACCATCAAAATAATGATAGGGGCCACCAGGTGGGTCAACCACGTAGCCTCGAGAAACCAGGCTATGCCATTGGTCAACGCAGGGCTGATCACCACCGTCCCTTCCAGCAGCAGGTGCACGCACACAAACAGCGCCAAAAAAGCGCCCGTGGCGGCCTGCCAGAAATCCAGGCGAGTTTTGCCCTCAGCGGAATTTCTGCTCAAAGCCATTATGAACTCCTTGTGCAATGATACGTAAACAGTCTATGGACGCGCCACGTACACATCAGATACGTCGATACGGCGCCTGGCCAGCCTCGTAGTAATTGCCGCCCAGACAGTCGATAACCACAATGGCGGGAAAATCCTCCACCTCCATGGCGGCAACGGCTTCGGGCCCCAGATCTTCATAGGCCAGCACCGTATATTTTCTGATGCTGCGGGCAATGAGCGCTCCCGCCCCGCCCACGGCGGCCAGATACGGTACGCCGAATTCTTCCATAGCCTTTATGACGTCAGGGCTGCGATAGCCCTTGCCAATCATGCCCTTGAGGCCCTGCTTGAGCAGGCGGGGCGTATAGGCGTCCATACGGCCTGAAGTCGTCGGCCCGGCCGCCCCGATGGGATGACCGGGACGGGCCGGACTTGGCCCCAGGTAATAGACAACAGCCCCTTGCAGATCCACCGGCAGAGGTTCGCCCCTGTCCAGTGTTTCCACCAGCCTTTTATGGGCCGCATCGCGCGCGGCCAGAATGGTGCCCGTAATAAGCACCCTGTCGCCGGCCCGCAGGGAGCGGGCCGTGGTTTCGTCAAAAGGAGCACGTATTTTTTTGACTTGGTCAGACATGGCCCCCCCTACAGGACGATTTCGGCGTGGCGCGCCGCGTGACAGTTGATGTTCACGGCCACCGGCAACGAAGCTATATGGGTCGGGGCCCACTCCACATGCACCTTGAGGGCCGTGGTCACGCCGCCAAGCCCTTGCGGGCCGACGCCGGTTCTGTTGACCATATCAAGCAGTTCATCTTCAAAGGCCGCATAACGCGCATCCGCGTTGTGGCTTTCAAGGTCGCGGGCTGCGGCGCGTTTGGCGCACAGGGCGGCCAGTTCCATAGTGCCGCCGATGCCCACGCCCACGACCAGAGGGGGACAGGAGTTGGGGCCAGCCGCAAGAACGGCGTCCAGAACCACCTTGCGTACCCCCTCGATGCCGTCGGCCGGCACCAGCATTTTGAGTACGCTTTTATTTTCTGATCCTGCCCCCTTGGGCGCCAGACGCAAGCGCAGCCTGTCGCCTGGCACCAGGCGGGAATGCAGGACGGCCGGGGTGTTGTCCCCCGTATTTTTGCGCTCAAACAAAGGCTCGAACACACAGGATTTGCGCAAATAGCCGTCCGTGTACCCCCGGCGAACCCCCTCATTGACGGCGTCTTCAAAAGCGCCGCCCACTATGTGTACATCCTGTCCTATCTCGGCGAAAACCACTGTGATTCCTGTGTCCTGACACAAAGGAATCTGCCCTTCAGCGGCAATGCCCGCATTTTCCAGTAACTGATCCAGTATGGTGCGACCCACCGGCGAAGGTTCGGCCTCGCGGGATTTACGCATGGCTTCAACCATATCCGCAGGCAGTCGGTAGCAGGCATCTATGGCCAGACGCGCCACTGCCTGCGCTATGTCATTGCAATGAATTTCTTTCATGACTCTCCCAATCTGTTCGCTTGTGCCTCTTCAGTTGGCGCCCAGCGCGCATCAGTTCGGAAGTGGATCAAACGTCCGCCTTGCTTGCGGCCATCTCCGTTTCAGCAACATCGTCATCCACTTCGACTTCCAGCGTATGTCCGTTAAGCTCGCGGCGCAGCTTTTCGGAATCAAGATTGCCGGTCATCTTGGAAATAAAGATGGTGGCCACGCCGTTGCCCACAAGATTGGTCAGCGCACGCGCTTCGGACATAAAGCGGTCAATACCGAAAATGACGGCGATGCTTTCCGGAGGAATCTTGCCAACAGAACTCAACGTACCCGCCAGCACGATAAATCCGCCGCCAGTAACTGCCGCCGCGCCCTTGGATGAAATCAGCAAAATGCCAAGAAGCACGAGTTCTTCGCCAATGGTCATGGGCGTATTGGTAGCCTGGGCCAAAAATACCGCGGCCATGGTCAGATAGATAGCCGTGCCGTCCAGGTTAAAGGAGTAGCCTGCCGGGATAACCAGGTCCACGACGCTCTTGTTGCAGCCCACCTTCTCCATCTTGCGCAGCATGTTGGGCAGCACGGATTCGGAGGAAGACGTGCCAAGAACGATAAACAACTCTTCTTTAATATACCGGACGAACTTGAAGATGCTGAACCCGCTGAACAGGCCCACAACACCGAGAACCAGTATTACAAACATGATACTGGTGGCGTAAAAACACAGTATCAGTTCACCCAGCGCCAGTACGGAGCCTATCCCTTCCTTGCCGATGGTGAAGGCCATTGCGCCAAAAGCGCCAATGGGCGCGACGCGCATGATGATATTGATAACCTTGAAAAGCACTTCAGAAAGGCTCTTGATGAGATCAAAGCACAGCTGGCCCTTGGCGCCGCTAAAGTTCAGGGCAAAGGCGAAGATGATGGCCACAAGCAGAACCTGCAGTATCTCGCCGCTGGTAAAAGCGGAAACGAAAGTATGCGGAATGATATTCATTAAAAAGTTGATGAGGTTATTGTCTTTGGCCTTGCCTGCGTATTGGGCGGCGATGCTTTTGTCGGCGGCGTCAAAGGTGCTCACGTCAACATTCATGCCCGCGCCGGGCTGCACCAGGTTTACGACCACCAGACCGATAACCAGGGCCAGCAGTGTGATGCCTGTAAAATATACGATGGCGAGGCCGCCGGTTTTACCCACGGCCTTGATGTCGTTCATGCCCGCGATACCTGTCACAACTGTGGAAAAAATGAGCGGCGCGATGATCATTTTGATCAGGTTGATGAACATCTTGCCCAAGGGCTGCATCTTTACCGCCATTTGCGGATAGAAATGCCCCAGCAAAATACCTATCATGATTGCAATCAACACTTGTACATAGAGCACTCTCAAATACTTAAGCATACGTTCCACCTTTAAGTAATGCTGTTGAAGGCGTGTTATTTAGAAACAGCATCCAGAGGCTACGCGGCTTTACAGCCGGAAGCTTTTGCCACGGAACCGGACCGGGACATGTGCTGTCTCAGTTTAGCGTGTGCTTGTGGAAAGTTGGGCAGAATTATCGTCAGGCGCGCGGCGCTGCACGCACAGGGGGTCGCAGGGTGCGAAGTTTGCTTTTGTCCAACCACGTGAGAGTTTCGGACAGAGGGGACAATCCAAAATTTTTAATTGGATCGTGGTGAAATATCTTTAAAAAGGTATGCTTAATCTGAGGCAGGTCTTCAACATCATCGCTTGCACACCCAGGCATGGTGTCCATAAGGCTAGCCGAAGTACTTGGAAGCTCTTTTGCGCTGTCCGCACTGATGTCCGGCGGTTTATGCACATTATTATCAACTACAGCAAGCAAAGAAAGACAGGTATTCTGATGTTTGACAGATTCACAGAATGGCACACTTCCACGGGACTGCAATAATCCCATATTGATTGCCCAATGAAGGCAAAAAATAGCGGCAATAATTGCCACGGAAAAAGCCATCCCTCTGCGCATTGCCACCCTCTCATAGATTTTTCACTTATGAGGTAAATAAAACACAGAAAGAATAATCAATGCAATTAAATTATTTTTTTCACGTTCACTTACAATTAGTGATAGTTTTAATTTATATAAAATTGGTTGCAATACATACTTCTTTAATCATTGATGTTTTAAATGCTGTCAATACAGAGTTCTATTATAGTGTATATAAAATACAATGCTGCAAAGCTAATTAATTAAGAATGTTACACATTTATCATATTTTCATACCATAATACCGCTGCGTCTTGCAAAAGAGCGGCCGCGTGACACGCCTTCCGGACAGAAAAACTCTGAGTCAACACACGGTAATTTAACGATAAAATTGAATTATACGGGCTGGTTTACGGATGAAATCCAGCCCCGCAGACTGTACGCTCAAGGAGCGGCCCAAGGCTGCAAAGCTGGGCGCGCTGTTCAAAAACGGACAGCGCGCCGAAACGAGGGGACAGCGCGCCGAAACGCGGGGACAGCGCACCGGCAATCAGGGGGCAATCAGGGATTGACAGCGCCCGAAAATCTGGGGCTTGCAGCGCGCCGGAGCGGGAAGGTCAGATATTGTGCAGCGCCCGTGCAGCTTCCTGCGCCATGAGGGCGTGCCCGGCTTCGCTGGCGTGCAGACCGTCAGTGTACAGGGCGTCAAAATACTCTCTGCCGTTGAGGGCCGCAGAGACTAAAAACTCTTCAAATCGACGATAAAAATCCACCACAGGCAGGGAAAAATCTTCAGCCAGGCTGTGCAGCCAGGGCCGCAATCCGCCATAGGCGGCGCAGGCCCTATCCACATCCATGCTGGCCAGCAGAGGAAAGGTGATGGGATAGCGCACGGGGATGGGGATGCCGAGCACCGGCTTGACGCGAACATTGAAGCATTGCTGCACCAGGGCGAACATATTGGCTTTTACCACGCCAATATCCGCGCCCAGAGCAAGATCGTTGAACCCGCCCATAAGAATGGCCGCACGGGCGTCGCTAACGGCGCTGTGAGCCTGAAAACGGGCCAGCATACCGCCTGTGGTGTCGCCGTTGATGCCCCAGTTGAGCACCTTCATGCTTGTAGTTTTGGCCAGCAATGAAGGCCAGACCCGGTGACGGGGAATACCGAAACCATATGTGAGGCTGTCGCCCAGGCAGATCAAGGTCATGTGTGTTTTTTACTCCTCTCCCGCTATGGCGTCAAAGAGCGGGCCGCGCCGGAGGGGTAAACCGGCGCGGCCCTGTGCCGCCCACGCTAGAGCATTTTGCTTTTGAAACACTCTTTGTTTCAACGCATCATTCTGGCGAAAAACGTGGTTTTCGCCAGAATCCACGCCACTTCGTGGCGGCTGCCGCCTTCGCGTCAGCAGAGCAATTCCAAAGTGAAATTGCTCTAAGCGGCACGCTGTCCACGAACCTGAAACAGGATGCCTGCCCGATCCTGTTTCAGATTCGCAGATTGCGAAAAAGGCCCTTGCGGCCTTTGCCGCAAATTACAAAGGCAAGCCCATTTGCAGACGGATATGGCGCACGTCCGCTTCTTCCGGCTTGAAAGGATAGTTGCGTATGCCAGGCCCCGGGCGCGAATTGGCGTAGGGGCGGTTGCAGGCCACCTCGCCGTCGCGGCCCGTGCAGCCGCAGGTGCGGAATGGCTCGCCAGCGTTGATGAAGCCGTCCAGCGCGTCCTTTGGCAGTCCGTACCCGGTGATGGCCCGGCGCTGATTGTAGGTGAAGGCTTCGGCGCGGGCATGATCGTGGTCAATGAGCCAGCGCGCCAGCTGGATGCGGCGATACTGGTCAATGGGCGGCGGCAGATGCTCGGCCAGGGGCGACCCCCCCTCGGGGAAAAACGAGAACAGATGCGTGTTGCCGCCCATATCGTGCACACGCTGCATGGCGCGGCTCATCTCTTCTTCGGTTTCGCCCATGCCGACCATAAAATGTGAACCGGCCATGCCCTTGCCGAAAACATCCAGGCTTTCTTCCAGGCATTGCCAGTAGCGTTCCCAGGAGTGCGGCCCCCCTACCCCGGCCCCACGGTACCGGGCAAAGAGCTCCGGCGTGGCAAGGTCAATGGCCACGCCGATCTTGTCCGCTCCGGCGTCGCGGAATTCTTCCAGGTGGCGGCGTGTCAGTATGGTCGGCGAGATGAGCAGGGAAACCGGAATGTCCACGGCCGCGCGCAAACGGCGGCAGATGTCCGTCGCGTCGCGCGGGGCGCGGCTGTTGGTTAGCATGGATATGCAGATGCGCTTGACGCGCTCCTGACGCCGCAAAATGCCCGCAATGACTTCATCCACGGTAAAGGAAGGCCAGGTTACGCGGATAAAGCTCTTGATGGGGCGCTTTTCCTTGGCCCCTGAAAGGCCACAGTAGGAACAGCGGGCCGCGCATCCAGAGCGGTAGGTCAAAAGAAGATTGACGCACGAAAGGCAGGCGTTGCGGTAAAAACTGCCCGGCGCAAAGTCCAGCGTCATGGCGGCGGCAAGGCTCATGCGCACGACATCGGGGCTTTCGGGCGCGGGTTCCTGCCCGCAAACGCCCTGGCTGGGGGAACATTGACTTTTCAGTTCTGTGGCTTGGCTCATAATATCCTCGCTGGCTGCCCTTGAGCAGACGTTTTTTCCATATGCCCGTCACGTGGTGTACGTGAACGCAAATCCTTCCAATACCGGCCTTTCACCAGCCAGCCGTGCCCCCGCCCATACGCACCGAGCAGCAGGTTTTGCGAAACTGCGCCTCAAGCCCCATGCTGGCGGCCATGGCCACGGCCTCCTGTGAAGGCAGGGCCATGCGGTTGACCCCGGCCAGCAGGGCCAGTTCTTCCAGATCGGCGGCGCCCTTGCGGGGGCGGGCGCAGCCCAGGCTTATTTCCGTATCCGGCATGAGTTCCCGTGCCCGCAAGATGACGCCGCAGACCTCGCGCGCCGCTGGCGGGGTCATGCCCGCCATGTCCGTGCCGGGCAAATTCATGCAGGCCACGATGACCAGCAGGGCTGGCGGGTGCCGGGCAACGATTTCCAGAGCCCAGCTTTCACCAAGCAGCCTGCCGAAGTGCAGCCCGGCCACAATGTGCGGCACCACCGGCAGTCCGGCCTGCGCCAGCGCTTCAAGGCTGCTGTCCAGCAACTCCGGGCCGTCTTCAAGATGATAGACCTTGTAGTACGTTTCAGCACTGCCGATGATGTCAATGAGGGCCTGATCCGCCCCGGCGCTTTTCAGATCGCGCGCGGTGGCCGCATCCAGCATGCCGCAGTGAACGGACACAAAAAGCCCTGTCTGCCGCTTAACTTCGGCAATGGCGCGGATGAAATTCTTCCACGGAACCCGCCCCCGACCGTCGCAGCCGCCAGAAAGCAGCACGCCCTGCACGCCCTGCGCCTCAAGCGCCCTGCATTTTTCCAGCAGGCTGCCGGGTTTGCTCACATCGGGCATGCTCTGCAAGAGCGCGCCGCCGCAGTGGGCGCAGTGCTGCGCACAGTCGCGGCCAGTGACGGAAAGCGCGGGGTATTGCCCCTGCACGCCGTCACGCACAAACATGCCTGGCAGGTAGAAGAGTATTTTTTTGCCGTGCCGCGCCCACGAAAGCTCACGGGCCTGCTCCAGCTGCACGTCGTCCCAGTGATCAAGAGGCCGCATAGTATTCCCTGAATCCTATCCAGAACCTGTTTATGGACTGGTCCAGCACGCCGTTATGCCCTTCCCAGTCCAGCCTGCGCTTGTGGGCGTGGGACAGAACGTCGCCGTAAAAGTCGTTCCATTCGTCCGCATAGCCCTGCAAGACATCCAGGCTGTTCTCCCGGACGGCGCGGGCCGCCCAGCGGCCAGCCATCTGGCCGCCCATGACGGCCTGAAAGATGCCCGCCCCTGTTATGGGATGGGTATGCCCCGCCGCGTCTCCGGCCAGCAGTATGTCGCCCGATACGCAGGGCCTGGGCGGCCCGGCGGGTATCCAGCCGCCCGTGAACGACAGGGGCTCGTCGCGCACCAGCCCAAGGGCCGACAGGCCGCGCACAAAGCGCCGCAGCACCCGGCGCAGGCCCGGCGTGTGCCTTTGCCGCAGCATGCCGAGCCCCACATTGGCGACGTCCCCCTTGGGGAAGAGCCAGGCATAGCCGGCAGTGATGCTTTCATCAAAATATATGCAGGTATGGTCCAGAGTTTTGCACAGGGGCAGGCGCACCTGTATGGACGGCAGGCAATGGGTATTGAGCAGCCCGACCCATTGGGCCACGCGCGAATGCGGGCCGTCGGCCCCGATGACGACCTTGGCTTTTATGCTAATCATCCCGCCTGTGGGCGTGGACAACATGATGCAACTGCCCTGCCCGCCTTCACGGCCAAGAACGCAGTGCCCCAGCAGTACATGCGCCCCGGCATCCGCAGCGGCGCTGGCCAGCGCCTGATCGAATTTGTCCCGGTGGATGACATAGCCCGGAGCCGCCATGTCCTGAATACGGTGGCCGTGCAGATAACTGCGCATGCCAAGCGTGGCCTGGGCGATATAGTCCTTGCCCACGTCAGCCTGGCCCACCAGCATTGCCGGTATGTATTCGGCGCAACGCACGGGCACGCCCACTGCGCTGCGGCGCTCCACAAGGGCCACGGAAGCTCCGGCCTGCGCGGCAGCTCTGGCGGCACTGGAACCGGCGGGGCCAGCGCCCACAATCAGCACGTCATAGTGCAGCATGCGTCCCCCCAGCCTTTTTTGCGCCAGCCGCTGCACCGGGCGTTACACCGGGCGCTACACCGAGCGCTACACCGAGCGTTACACCGAGCGTTACACCGGGCGTGACACCGGGAACGACGCCTGACGCGCCATTTGTTATGGCCTGCTGCCCGGCCCCGTCGGCCCGTTCTGCCTGTCCAGACAACTTGGCCTGTCCGGCAACCCGAAGAATGTCATGCAGCAAGGCCATGTTCAGCATGGTCTGGCTGGAGAATTCCCCCCTGTGGGCGGCTTCGCTCTGGTCAAGGTCATAGCAGGTGGTATTTTCGATATCTATGAGGATGCCAGGCAGACCAAGACGGGCGAAATCCTCCACATGCTTGATGTAGAAAGGCTGGCAGCAGCAGCCGATAAAGGCGGGCACGCCCTGCCCCTTCATTTTCTCCAGCTCCTGCATGAGATGCTCAAAGCTGGTGATGCAGACTGTGCTCCATTTGCGCTCGTGGCCCAATGTCCAGGCATCGCCCACAACGCATTCACCGCAGGCGCGGCACGAACGGGTGAAGCGCAGGTCGCAGTCCTTGAGTTTGGCGCAGTACGGCAAGAGCAGCGCCTGCGGCCCAGCCGCCAGCACCTCGTCAAAACTGCCGTTGGTGGTGAAGATGCGGTTGCAGTGCTCAAGGGGGATGCCGTGGCGGGCAATGGCGGCCTTTTCCAGAGCCATGCGCAGGGGAATGCAGATATCTTCCGCCCCCATGTCCGGTATGACGATTCTGCCATCCTTGAAAAAATCTTTTATGATGCCGCACAAATGGTCGCCGTCCAGGGGCTGACCGCGCAGGGCGGCTTCAAGGTCAAAAAGCGCCCGCGACGGAAAGGACAGAAAATCACCGGTGATATAGATATTCTTGAGCGTTTTGCGCGGCATGTTCAGCTGCATGGTCACGCGCACAAGGCCGAAAGGAGACTTGCGCGCGCCCTGCACCACCTCTGTTTTCTCATAGGTGGGGCGCACCATGTCTATCCATTCCTGCGACTGGAAGTGTGGCAGTTTCTCGGCCAGCAGGTCTTCTTCTTCCGCCGTGAGGCCGCCAGGCCGGAGCGTGATGCCCATGTGCTGCTCAAAGGCCTCCACAAGGTTGCGCTTCACTTCCCTGGTTTCGGGCACGCGCCCCAGTTCCCAGGCCAGGCAGGTCACCCTTTTTTTGATGGAATCTATTTCCTTTGCCTTGAGCTTTTCCACAGGCACGCGCAGGCATTTGAGCATGGTTTCAATGTCAAAATCCACCAGCAAGGTACCCTGGAACAAAAAGGCCGACTCGCAGTCCGTGCCGCCCGTACCCGATATTTTGCGGCCCGCCACCTCAATGTCGTTGCGGGGCCTGAAGGATGCGTCAATGCCCATGCCGCGCAGGGCCGTGATGGTGGGTTCGCACAGACGGCGGAACAAATTGGCGTTGGGTATGCCCACGCCGAAAAAGGACTTGGCGCAGATGATTTCCCAACCGAGCTGGTTTTCGTCAAAAAGCAGGCCGCCGCCGCCCGTGATGCGCCGGTTCACGTCAATGCCGTGCTCACGGCAGTAGGACAGGCGCACTTCTTCCTGCAGAGACTGATGAAAACCCACCAGCACCGTTGCCGGGCGAAATTGCAGAAAACGCAGGGTATCTGTGGAGTGTCCGCTGCCGCGCACCTCCACCAGCACCTCGTCCAGAGCCATGTTTTCCGCCGCTGTCATGGGCGGCAAGTCCAGCAGTCGCCACTGCGCTTTCATGAAACTACCCCTTGAAGTCTGGCGGGGAAAAACCGTCCCCGGCGGACCGGGGGCCTTCTCCCCGGCTTTTTGAGATCAACGGCCTGTGACGGCCCCATTTACGGCACGCCGCTGGCTGTCGCGTGAAAAACAATGCTGCAGAACACGGGGGCCGGGGGGCACCCACTAGAGCATTTAACACTTGAAATGCTCGCGTACGGCAGGCAAAAGCCTGCCTACTCGCATTTCGTGGCAAGGATTTTCAGAAAAATCCTTGCAGAGCAGTTAACTCATTTCATTCGTAAACTGCTCTACCCCCCAGCCCCCGGCTATTATCCCTGAGTTCCCGCAGCGCTTTCGGGTTGCGCCGCCCTGGCGGCTTCGGCCGCAACCACGGCCTTGCGGCCAGCCTCTAAGGATTTGGCCACAAGCTGGCTCATATCCATCACATCAATATTGACCTTGTTACGTTTGGCGTAGGTCATCATGGTGCGCACGCACTGCTGACAGTTGGTGATAATGGCCTCCGCGCCTGTGGCCACGGCCTCCTCCACCTTGCGTTTGGCCATGGCGGCGGAAAGATCGGGATCAATCATTTCGAGGTTGCCGCCGCCTCCGCAGCACAGGCAATGCTCGCGGTTATGCTCCATCTCCACCAGAGTGAGGCCGGGGATGCGGGCCATAATCGCGCGCGGTTCGTCAAAAACACGCCCGCCACGCCCGAGGTCGCAGGGATCGTGATACGTGACGGTCATGGGCAGTTCGCCCAGGGGCAGCCTGTCTTCAAGAACGAGCTGGGCCACCATTTCTGAGGCATGGACCAGTTCGAATTCCGGGGGATAGGCTTCGCGCCAGATCTGGTAGCAGGACGGGCAGGTGAACACCACCTTGCGCGCCCCGCGAGCCTTGGCCGCAGCCACGTTATGGGCGATGATGGCGGGCAGCCCCTCGCTCTGGCCAGAGCCCTGCAAAGGAAAGCCGCAGCACCACTCGTCCCCTGCCATAATGGTGAAATCAACGCCGCCAGCATCCAGTATTTCCACAAAGGCCATGGGGATCTTCTGGGCCAGCGGAAAGTACGCGCCCACGCAACCCGTGAAGTACACCACCTCGGCGGAGTCCTTGACACAACCGCCCTTGGGGGGCTTGCGCATGTCGTCCACCCAGTCGCCGCGCTCGTCGTTATCCTCGTCAAAGACGTTGTGGCTGCCGTCGAGGTTGGCACGGATCATGCGTATCTTGTCGGGCGCATCGCCGGTGCGCGAGAGTTCCTCACGCAGGGACAGCCACATGTTCTTGAGGGGCAGACCGGCCGGGCAGACCTCTTCGCAATCGCCGCAGAGTGAACAGCGAAAAACGGAGAGGCCATAGTCCTTGAGCACCTGCGGCGTGGCCAGAGGCTCCCGGCCCAGCATTTCGTTGAGCGCCTTCCAGAAGAAGTTGCCCTCGCGCAGCAGTTTTTTCAGGTTATGCATGCGCACCTGGGCCGAGAGGTCCGCATCGCCCGAGGCCGCCACGGCCGGGCACACGGTGAGGCACTGGCCGCACTCGGTGCAGGCGTCCAGGGCCATACGCTGCCTGATGCTGAATGCTGACTGACGCATGATTTAGTCCTTCTTGAATTTCTTGATATCCTCCAGCAGCCAGGCCTCGATAACGTCCTTGCCGCCGTGGATGAGGGTATTGATCTGGCTCATGTCCACGGGCCTGATCTTGTACATCCAGCCCTTGCCATAGCAGTCGCTGTTGATGAGGGAGGGATTGGCCTCCAGCTCCTCATTGACGGCGCTTATTTCGCCGTCCGCCGGGCTGTAGACCGTGCCCAGCCACTTGCCGGATTCCACCTTGGCGAACTTCTTGCCCGCCGTGACGACCTTGCCCACAAAGGGCAACTGCACAAACACTATCTGTCCGGCCAGTTTTTCAGCGAAATCGTCCATGCCGATGACCAGTTCGTCGCCGTCAACGCGGGTCCAGAAGTGGTATTGGTCGTAATACAGTTCCTCGGGCATATTGTAGCCGGCAATTTCCATAACAGTCTCCTTATGTGGTTCCGGGGCTAGTGACGGCCCCTCAGGGTTTGGACAAGCAGAAACACCGGGGTGGTGACAATGTGGCGCAACTGGCTGAAGGGCATGTAGGCCACGGTGGCCGCCGTAACTATGGCATGCACATACCAGCCCCAGCCGTACACACGGGCCAGTTGCGCAGGGCTCATAAGGGTGAACAGGCTGGCCAGCGCGTGGCCCGCAAAGGCCCACTCACTGCCGTCAGGCATGCCGGTAAGGGCCATGCGCATGCCTTCCAGCACAAAGCCGGTGACGGTGATGGCCAAAAGCAGCCACAGGGCGGGCCAGTCGTGGCGCGGCGCATTGGCTGCCGCCTTCTTTTCCCTGCGCCAGAACAGGGCTGCCCACACAAGGCCAGCCAGCAAGGCCAGACCGCTGACGTCATAGATGAAGGCCGTGGGGGCCCAGTCCTTGGCCAGCATAAGCCAGGGCCATTCCATACCAGCCGCCTGATGCGAGCCTAACAGGGCCAGCACGCCCCAGCTGAAACGGATGAGGAAGGGGAAGAAGATCAGGGCGTGTATGGCCCAGCGCGTGCGCGATTCGCGGTACAGGCGGCGTTGCAGCAGCACGTCCACAAGGAGCGCCAGCCAGCGGTTTTCGCTCGTGCCATGGTGTTCGGGACGCGGGCAACCGTGGGTCTGGCCTGTGCCGTCGGCACTGCTTTGCGTGTCCGATGCCGGAGCAAGACTTCCCTTGCCGAGATTGCTGGTGGAGAACCAGAACAGCATCAGCGCCGCAAAACCCAGCACAAAGATGCCGAGTCCCAGGCGGCTGGGCGTATCCTGCACCGTAAAGGTGCCCGCGTGGCAGCCCATGCACAGCACGCTTTTGGCTGGCAGCACGGCATCCGCCGCGCCCACGCTTCCCGCACCCGCCGGGCTGGCGGCGGAGATGGCCGGAGAATGGCAACGCACGCAGGACGCCGTGCCCGAAGGCAGGCCCATGTCGTGCGCCATGAGGGGGCCAGCGTTCACGCGCGCCACCACCATGCCGTTCTTGAGCACGGGGGTCACGCCCTGCAGATGGCAGCTTTCGCAGCTTACCCGGCTGTGGGCGTCATGAATGACCGATTCCGTATGGCGCGTGTGGCAGGTCAGGCAGGCCACGCGCTCCTGTTTGTTGTGCGGATAGCGCGCCGCGTCCTTGTGACAGGACAGGCAGTCCATATTCTTGTGGGTCATGGCGGCCAGGGCCTGCGCGTCCATGCGGGCGGCTCCGGGCATATCCCTGGCTTCAGGGCCGTGGCAGGTCATGCACAGGGCGCGGGGTTGCAGAGCCTGCGCTTGCAGGGCTTGCGCTTGCGCGGACTGGCCCTGCGTTGCTTGCGCAATCTGCGGCTGTGTGGCCTGGCCCTGTGAAGCCTGTGCCTGCGGGGCAGCAGCGCCGCCGGAACCCGAAGCCGTCGCCGCGCCCGAGGCCGCTTGCGCCACTCCGGTCTGCAGACCGTGACAGGTCAGGCAGGCGGCCACGTCAGCAGCGGGCACGGGCAAGGCCTTTTTCATCTCATGGCAGACATTGCAGGATTGCGAAATATTTGCGCCCTTTCTCAGCCCCTTGGCGCGGGCCTCGGCCCCCAGCACATAGTGCGGGCTATGGCAGGTGGTGCACTGGGCATAATCCTGCCCCTTCACAAGGGCCTTGCCCGCGTGTTTGCCCTTGGCAAGCTCGGCTTCCACCTCACTGTGGCAATTGTAGCAGCCCTCGGCGGAAAAAGCCGTGCTGCCGGGCTGATTCAGCCCCTTGGCCGTGGGATGCTCGGCGGCTTCGGCAATGTCTGTGTGGCAATCGGTACAGGACAGAGCGCTGTGGGCCGAGGCGTGAAAACGCATCTCGTCTATGAGCCATGAACTGCCTGCATGAGCGGCGGCGGGCCGAAGCCAGCAGACCGCCAGCACCAGTAGCAAGGCCACCAGAAAAACGGGCAGAGAGGCGGCGGTATGGCGCGTGTTAAACCACAACTTCATGTTCTTCTCCTAGAGCGGATTACCTTTGAGAATGTCCATTCTTAAAGTTTACGCACGTCATTTACGGCGTTTACCCACACAAATAACAAGCTTTTTCGACACTACAGCGAGCGTCTGCCTGTGCAGCGCCCCAACAGTGCGTCATAATATGTTCTGCAACTACGGCACTGAATCAATCATTTCACCACAGGCAAGGCTTGCCCAAATCTCTTTAGTATGGGGATTGCTACACAATCCCCTGCGGCGCAGTGGCGCACGCCATTCCCTGACGGCCCTGATGCCCCTGATGCCCCTGACTGGCCACAGTCGCGTCCGTGGAGGCCTCGTGGCCATGGCAGGACTGCAGCCGGGACGCGGCGGCCTGCTCTTCCAGCATGGCTTCCGCCCTGTAGGAACTGCGCACCAGAGGCGCTGAGGCCACGCCGGTAAAGCCCATGTTCAGAGCCACGCGCTTCCAGTGATCAAATTCGTCCGGGGCCAGATAGCGCGCCACGGGCACATGGGCCGTGGACGGCGCGAGGTACTGCCCCAGGGTCAGAAAGCGGCAGCCGTGGGCGTGCAGATCCGCCAGGGTCTGCCGTATTTCGTCCCAGGTTTCGCCAAGGCCCAGCATGATGCCGGACTTCACGCGCAGTCCCCTCTCTGCGGCATGGGCCAGAACCTTCAAGGAAAGGTCATAGCTGGCGCGGGGGCGCACCTGGGCGAAAATGCGCCGCACGGCCTCAAGGTTGTGATTGAAGACGTCGGGCCGCACGTCGCAGACGGCGTTGATGGCATCGCGGTTGCCCTGAAAATCCGGCACAAGCACTTCAACGCTGGTATGCGGGCTGGCGGCCCGAACGGCCTTCATGACAGCCACAAAATGCCCCGCGCCGCCGTCGGGCAGGTCATCGCGGGTCACGGAAGTTATGACAGCGTGCCGTAGCTTCATGCGCTGCACGGCCTGCGCCACATTATACGGCTCGGCAGCGTCCGGGGCTTCGGGTTTGCCCTTGCCCACCGCGCAATAGCGACAACCCCTGGTGCAGACGTCGCCCAGAATGATGAATGTGGAGGTGCCGCGCGCAAAACATTCGCCCTTGTTGGGGCACATGGCCTCCTGACAGACCGTGTGCAAATGCAGGCCGGACAGCATGTCCTCCACGGGGCTGACGCTTGCCTCCGGCTGCAGACGCACCGTGAGCCAGTCAGGCCGCCGCTCCTGCGGTTCGGGGCGCGGCGAAAATCCGAACTCGTCGGCGAAGGCGCGCACAAAGCGTCGCGAAACTTCGGCAAAGTCCACGTCATGCCCCAGTTCCTGCCGCATGGAGGTTATGCGCTCGGTGGGATTGCCGCAGGGCGTGATGAGGCCGAACCAGCCAATGTCCGTATTGACGTTGAGGGCCATGCCGTGAAAGGTCACCCATTTGCGCACGGCCATGCCCACACTGGCGATTTTGCCGCCATTGACCCACACTCCGGGGCCGTGGACGCCCATCTGCGGCTCAAGCCCGTAGCCGCGCAGCACGGCGGCAATGGCGGCCAGCAGTTTTTCCATATACAGGTGCAGGTCTTTTTCGTGCAGAAGAATGATGGGATAGGCCACAAGCTGCCCTGGCCCGTGAAACGTGGCCATGCCGCCCCGCTCCACCCAGAAGAGCCCCACGCCCTGCCGCCTGAGGTGTTCTTCGCTCACATGCAGGTGTTCGGCCAGACCGCCGCGCCCCATGGTGATGACCGGCTCGTGCTCCAGCAACAGCAGGGTGTCGCCGGTGACGCCGTTGATGCGGGAACTCACGCGGCTTTTCTGAAAATCCAGGGCTTCGCCGTATTCGATACGGCCAAGGTCGAGGATTTCCAGAGGCGTCGCGCAGCCCGCCCGAGGCGGAGTATTTTGCGGCAAGGCTTGAACTCTGGACATGGCGCTTCTTCCTTGAAAATTGCATGCTCCGGCCGTCCTGCGGCTGAACCGGCACGGTTTGCTGTGGGACGGCCGGAGCTTGTTTATGCGGTATTATCCTCTTTTGGGCAGGTACAGGGCCCAGCCAGCGGCGTCGCGTGCGGCGTCCACCACTGTTTCGCAGAAGGCCGGATGCACGCGGAAGCCCTTGGCAAATTCGCGCACCGTGCATTCAAGCTGCATGGCCAGCACCGCTTCGCCTATAAGCTCCGAAGCGCAGCTGCCCACGATGTGTACGCCCAGGATTTCTCCGGTTTCAGCGTCGGAAACCATCTTCACCGCGCCGTCCACCTCGCCGCGCAGCATGGCGTAGCCGTTGATGGAGTACGGGAAGCCGCCCACCTCAACCTCATAGCCCTTGCGCTCGGCCTGCTCTTCAGAAAGGCCCACGGAACCCATTTCCGGGCTGCCCCAGATGGCGCGGGAAACCAGGTGGGCCGGGAACTTCGCAGACATGCCCATGCAGTTTTCCGCCGCGCAGATGCCCATGGCCGACGCCACATGGCTCAGCATCCAGCCGCCCGTGCAATCGCCGATGGCGAAGATGGAGGGGCAGGCGGTGCGGCACTGGCCGTCAACCACGATGCTGCCGTCATCGCCAAAGCCCACGCCAAGGGCCTCAAGGCCAAGCCCGGCGCTGACGGGCTTGCGGCCGGAAACCAGCACCTTGTCCACGTCAACGGTCTGTTCCTTGTCGCCGCTCTTGAGGGTGCAGGTCTTGCCCGCAACCTTGACCAGGGTGTGACGCGCAATAATCTGCACGCCGCGCTCGCGCAGGGACTGGGCCAGACGCTGGCTGGAATCCTGATCCTCATCGGGCAGGATGCGGGGGCCGGGCACGGCGTAGACCACCTTGCTGCCAAGGATGCTCAACAGCGCGGCCATTTCAACGCCGATATAGGTGGGATCGGTGACAAGAACCGAAGCCGGGGCTTCCTTCATGTCCAGCAGGGCGTCCGAGGTGAAGGCCGCGCCGGAAAGACCGGGCACATCGGGCATGTCGAGCATGCTGCCCGTGGCCACGATGATGTTTTTGGCCTCAAATTTTTTGCCGTCCACTTCCACGCTGTTGGGGCCGGTTATTTTCGCCATGCCCGTGATGACTTCCGCGCCGTTGTTGGCCAGCAGTGCTTCCATACCCATGCGGATGTCGTTGGACACGCCCTGTTTGCGGGCCAGCACCGCGTTGAAGTCCAGCTTGCCCACAGTCAGTTCAAGGCCGAATTCTCCGGCATTGCGCGACTGTTCAAGCAGGGTGGCGGCGCGCAGCCATATCTTGCTGGGAATGCAGCCGCGCATGACGCAGGTGCCGCCCATATTGCCGCCTTCGACCAGAGCCACCTTACCCTTGAGCTGTGAAGCGCGGATGGCGGCGGCATATCCGCCGGGGCCACCACCAATAACAAGCACGTCGTACATTTTGTTCTCCTGAACGCTGTTTGTATTTCTTGTGTGCGGGATACGCCCGCTGCCGGAATATCCACCCGGCTTTCCCGAACCCGGGGCATTCTTGGCTTTCCGCCAATGCCTCTGCAATCCTGGCGCACCCCGCCCGTAAAACCGTACACAATTCAAGCCTGCATTACGCCGCCAGCGCGGTTTGCTGTCGCATGCGCGCTGCAAACGCGGCATGCCTCACCGTGGCACGAGCCTTTCAGGCCCGGAACGCCTCAGAACAACAGCAGGGCCGGTTCCGCCAGAAACTCGGTCAGCGTCTTTAAAAATTCCGCCGCCGGAGCGCCGTCTTCAACCCTGTGGTCAAAGGTGAGGCTCAGGCCCATCATGGAACGCACCACAATGGCCCCGTTGCGCACCACGGGCTTTTCCGTCACGCGGCCCACGCCCAGGATGCCCGTTTCGCCGGGTTTCAGGATGGGGGTAAAAAAGTCCACCACGGAATGCGCCATGTTGGTAATGGTAAACGTGCCGCCGCTCATGTCGTCGGGCGTGAGGCCGCCCTTGCGCGCGCGCCCGGCCAGCAGGCGGGCCTCGCTGGCGATACGGAGCAGGCCCATGTCATCCGCATTGTGCAGCACGGGAACCACAAGCCCTTCGGGCAGGGCCACGGCCACGCCCATGTGCACTTCGGCGTGGCGGGTGATGGTGTCGCCATCAAGGGTGGCATTCATGCGCGGGTGCTTTTTCAGCGTGCGGGACACGGCCAGGATGAGCACATCGTTCATGGACAGGCGGAAGTCCTTGTCCTTCTTGTGCCTGGCCCTGAGGTCGGCGATGATGTCCACGCAGGCGGTCACGTCGGCCTCGCTGACCAAAGTGAGCTGCGCGGAATTCTGCAGGCTGGCCTGCATGTTGTCGGCAATGATCTTGCGCATGCCTTCCATGGGCACTGTACCAGGGCCGTCGGCGCCAAACCCATTTGCGCCAAACCCATTTGCGCCAGACCCATCGGCGCAAGAAGCTGCTCCGGCCTGGGCCTTGGCCTCTTCAGCCGCGAACTTTTCGGGGTGCAGCGCGCGTTCCACATCTTCGCGCACGATCTTGCCGCCCTCGCCGGTGCCGGTGAGCGTTGTAATGTCCAGCCCTGCGCGGGCGGCCACAACAGCGGCCAGGGGCGTGATCTTGATCTTGCCTACAGCATCAAAGCGGGCACGCACGTCACGCTCGAGAATGCGCCCTTCGGGGCCGCTGCCGACCACACAGGCAATATCCACATCAAGTTCGCACGCCAGCCGCCGTGCGGCGGGAGAGGAGAAGGCCCGCCCGCCTGAGCGTGGGGGCTGGGCGGCGGCTGGCGTGCTCTTTTGGGCAGCGGCAGGGCTTGCGGCATCAGCATCACCGGCAGGGGAAGAGGCGGCTCCGCCCTCAACTCGGGCGGGATTTTCCCCAGGTTCTGCAATAATGCCCAGCACCGCGCCTACTGCCACTTCCTGCTTGGGCTGCACGAGGATCTGAAAAAGCACGCCGTCGGCCGGGCTTTCGACCTTGTTGGTGATCTTGTCCGTTTCCACCTCAAAAAGGTCGTCCCCCTGCTTAACCATGGCGCCTTCGGCCACGAACCATTTGGAAACCTTGCCGGTCTTCATGGTGAGACCCAGTTTCGGCATGGCAAGTTCAATACTCACTGCTATACTCCTGCTGATTTTATAGATGTGTTATGGCAAAAGGCTGTCCGGCGGCTTTTTTCAGTAATGTAGCTGCATCAACGGTAGCCAATAATGCTCCGGATCAGGCAAAAATGCCGTCGCCGCTCACGTTGCCGAGGCCGGGGTGCACGTCAAAGCGCACAACGCCCACGGGAACCTGCACCGCGCGGGACACAAGGGCCGTCCCCTGCACGCCAAACCCGCCGCACAGTTCAATGCAGACGCAGCCTTCTTCATTGACGGCCTTTTGGGCCGCCGCCACTGCCTGGGCATAGGTGGCCACGCCAATGGACAAAAGATCCACAGCGGGAGTGCGCGTCCAGTTTCTGTATTCGGCGGGAGAATCCGCCCCGGATTCCATCTTGGTAAGAAAAATGAATGCTGCCTTGAGTTTCATATGCTCCCCTTCAGTTTTGCCTTTGAACCATGACGCTCTTGCCGCGCGTGCCGACCCTGGCCTGCTGCCATGCTTGCTGCTGTGCCGCGCGTGCCGCAGTTGCCACGTTGCCGTGTCGCCGTGTAACCGCGCGTGCCGCAAGCGCTAGAGCAGTTCACGAATGAAATGAGTTAACTGCTCTGCAAGGATTTTTCTGAAAAATCCTTGCCACGAAATGCGAGCAGGCGGGCTTTGCCTGCCGTACGCGAGCATTTCAAGTGTTAAATGCTCTAGCGGGAGTAGCAGACCTGCGCCCCGCGTATGAACAGTCCACGCTGGCGCGCGTATTCGAGCGTGCGCTGCACATCCACCACGCGCAGCCAGTCGTCCGACAGCCTGACCCCGGCCCGCTGCCCCTTGCGCACTTCAACCTCGCGCTCGCCGTCCAGCGCCAGGGTGCAGGGCGAGTGACGCACGGCAATGACGTCGCCGGGCAGCATTTTGTGCATGCCGGACACGCCCACATCGGCAAAAAGGCCGGGGCCGATGGCCGCACGCACGCGACAGGCGAAATCGGGATCAATATCCAGCGCCAGACCGCGCGGCTCTTCCGGCCGGATGCTGTCCAGCTGGCCGCCAACGGCGGAAAATCCTATGCAGGCGGGGTTGCAGCGCGAAAAAAAGAGCTGACTCACGTCGCTCATGTCCCACAGGGCGCGCGACCCCACAAAAAGGTTGTCCGACACGGCCACGTCCACCAGGGCGATGTCCACCGGCGTATCGTCCACCAGAACCTCAAGAAGGCTCACCTCGGTACAGCCCTCGCCCACAGAGACGCCGCCACAGGCCAGAACGCCCGCGGCCAGGCCAGCCACCGTGGCTTCTGTCATGATGGGAAAAACATTGTTTGTGCCTGTTGAAAGGGGCAGCAGCGGCGTGTTGCGCGCCCCCTTGCAGGCGGCGCGGCTGGTGCCGTCGCCGCCAAGCACGATGATGACGGCCACGCCCGCTTCCTGCATGAGGGCGGCGGCATTGACCGTATCCTGCTGCGTATTGTGCAGATACATATCCACCGGAGTCACGTTGACAGGCGTTTCAAGGCTTTCCAGATCGCTGAGGGCGCGGGGTACGATGCCGTACCCCTCGGGCATGTAGAGAACATCCCGCACTCCGGCAGCGGCCAGACCAACCAGGATGCGGCGCACCATGCGCACCTTTTCCTGATTGTCGAAGACGCTGCCGTGCGCGACTATGCGGCGAATGTCCTTGCCTGAAGCTGGATTGGCGATAATGGCTGCTTTCACGTGAACTCCGGTGGAAATTTCGGCCGCAGGCCATACCTGCGGCCATACCTGCTAGAGCCTTTAACTCATTTCATTCGTAAACTGCTCTAGCGCAACGGTTGCTCCGCTCTTAGCGAAGGCCTTTGACCGCAGCCACAATCTGTTCCGCAGAAGGAATGTAGGCCGCTTCCAGCGGAGGGCTGAAGGGCACGGGGCAGTACGGAGCGCCCACGCGCGCTATGGGGGCGTCCAGATAGTCCAGAGCCTCCTCGGCCACCATGGCGGCTATTTCAGCGCCAGCACCGGCGGTTTTCACAGCTTCCTGGGCAATCACCAGCGCATGGGTTTTTTTGACGGAATTGAGGATGATGTCCTTGTCCAGCGGCACGAGGCAGCGGGGGTCCACCACTTCAACGCTGATGTCTTCGGCGGCCAGCTTTTCGGCGGCTTCCAGAGCCTTGTGCACCATGAGGGACGTGGCCACCACGGTCACGTCGGTGCCTTCGCGCTTGATTTCGCCCTTGCCCAGGGGGATTTCATAAACAGCGTCGTCCACTTCGCCTTCCACGCCGTAGAGCAGCTTGTGCTCAAGGAAGACCACGGGGTTGTCGTCACGGATGGCGCTGATGAGCATGCCTTTGGCGTCCGCAGGGGTGGAGGGGATGCACACCTTGATTCCTGGCATATGCATGAACCAGGCTTCCAGGCACTGGGAGTGCTGGGCCGCGGCGCTGACGCCCGCACCCTGGGGCATGCGCAGCACCATGGGCACCTTGGCCTTGCCGCCGAACATGTAGTGCATCTTGGCTGCCTGGTTGAAAAGCTGGTCCATGGCTACGCCGATGAAGTCCACGAACATGAGCTCGGCGATGGGCCGCAGACCGGCCGCCGCAGCGCCCGCCGCAGCGCCCACGATGGCGCTTTCGGTAATGGGGGTGTCACGAACGCGGCGTTCGCCGAATTTGTCAAAAAGCCCCTGGGTCACGCCGAAACAACCGCCGAACTTGCCCACATCTTCACCGATGATGAACACATTTTCGTCCCGCTCCATCTCCTGGCGCATGGCATCGTTGATCGCCTGCAGGTAGGTTTTGATGGCCATATCTTTCTCCATTATGAAAATATGAAGGTGGTTCCCTAAAATTACTCCGCCGTCCCGAATGATGCTCCGGAGTGTCAGGCGTACACGTCTTCCATCAGGGCAGCCTCAGTGGGGAAGGGGCTGTCTTCGGCGAACTTCACGGCTTCATCCACGTCGGCTGTCACCTTGGCGGTGATGGCGTCCAGTTCCGCCTGGGTGGCCAGACCAGAGTCAACCAGCTTGGCTGCGAAACGCGGCAGGGGATCCTTGGCCTTCCATTCTTCCAGTTCCTGATCGGAACGGTAGACGCAGGCATCACCTTCAAAGTGGCCGCGCCAGCGGTAGGTCTTGCATTCAACAAGCGAGGGGCCATGGCCCTTGCGCGCCCGTTCCACGGCTTCGGTCACGGCTTCGTAGACAGCCAGCACGTCGTTGCCGTCAACCACAACGCCGGGCATGTCATAGCCTGCCGCGCGGTCGGCGATATCGGTAATGGCCATGGCCCTGTGCTGGGCGCAGGAGATGCCGTATCCATTGTTTTCATTGATGAAGACCACGGGAAGCTTCCAGGCGCTGGCCATGTTGAGCGCTTCCTGGGTGGTGCCCTGGTTGGACGCGCCGTCGCCGAAGAAGCAGGCGCACACGCCCTTGTTGTTCTTGTACTGGCAGCTCAGGGCCGCGCCCACGGCCAGGGGGCCGCCGCCGCCAACGATGCCGTTGGCGCCAAGGATGCCGATGTTGAAGTCGGCGATGTGCATGGATCCGCCCTTGCCCTTGCAGTAGCCCGTGGAACGGCCGAAGATTTCGGCCATCATGAGCTTGAGGTCGCCGCCCTTGGCCAGACAGTGACCGTGCCCACGGTGGGTACTCGTGATCATGTCCGTCTTTTTAAGAGCCGCGCAGGCTCCCGTGGCCACGGCTTCTTCACCGAGATACAGGTGAACGAAACCGGGAATCTTGCCCGCCGCGAAGAACTTTTGCAGTTCCGTTTCAAAAAGGCGGATCTTGGTCATGGTGCTGAACATTTCCAGCAAGACCTTCTTGTCGGGATGTTTCATGATGCTCTCCTCCTTTACATGATCAGTGCCTGTTCAATCCACATAGACCGACACGGTAAGAGCCGCGCAGGCCATCACAATATCGCTGCATCCCGGCCCGAAAATAGGCACTTCCAGACCAGGAACGCGCAATCCGCCGGAAACAATGGTCACGTTTTTATCGCCAATGGGTATGGCGGCTTTTACGGCCTCCACATCCACGCCCGCAGGGTCGGGCACGGCGATTTCAGCGTGCACGTGCACTCCCTGAAAAGACGAGCGGCCGAGCACTTCAACCAGACCACAGAGACATGACCGTGAAATGGCGTCTTTCACGGCGCGCCTGGCGGCCTTGGTCATGTCCGCACCGTGCAGATCCGCTCCGGTGCCGAGTTCAACAATGTAGCGTTGAAGCATGGTTTCCTCGCTTTGTCCGCTCGGGCTTAGCCCAGCATGCGCACCGGTTTTTCCAGCATGTCTGCAAGGGTGCGCAAAAAGCTCATGGCCGGGCCGCCGTCGGTGACCATATGGTTGAAGGTGAGCGAAAGCGTCATCATCTTGCGCGCGCACACTTCACCCTCGAACACGCCCGGTTTTTCCACCACACGGCCAACGCCAAGGATGCCCGTTTCCGGCGGATTCAGGATGGGCGTAAAGCCGTCGACGCCAAGCATGCTCACGTTGGAGATGGTGAAGGTGCCGCCGGATATCTCGTCCATGGAAAGCCCGCCCTTGCGGGCGCGTGAAGCCGCGTCGCGCACCTTTTCCTTGAGCTGTTCAAGGCTGAAGGTGTCGGCGTTTTTCACATTGGGCACGATTAGGCCCGTATCCAGGGATACGGCCATGCCCAGATTGACGTGTTTATGCAGATGGATGCCGTCTTCCCGCAGGGTGCTGTTCATGACGGGGTGACGCAGCAGGGCGCGGCACACGGCAAAGGCTATGATGTCGTTGTAGGAAAGGCGGTAGTCGGGGTTCTTTTTGTTGCGGGCCAGCATGCTGTCGCGCAGGGCCACCATTTCGGTCACGTCGGCTTCCACAAAAACCGTAAGCTGGGCAGCACCCTGAAGGCTGGCCATCATATTGTCGGCTATGAGCTTGCGCAGGCCGTCCATGGGCACAATTTCGTCTTCGCAGCCGGGGCCGGAAGGCCCGGAAGGCACGGAAGAACCCGCGCAGGAACCGGAGGCTGCCGGGGCGGCCCCCCCAGCGGAAGGAGCCTTTTGGGCGGCTTCGTGGGCTGCCCGCACGTCTTTTTCGGTCACGGCCCCGTCACGCCCGGACCCTTGCACCGAGGCAAGATCCACGCCCAGTTCCGCAGCCAGTCTGCGCGCGGCGGGCATGGCCCGTGCCGGCTCGCCGGAGGCTTTGGCAGCGGCACCGGAAGTCGGGGCTTTTTCCGCCTTGGCAGGGGCTGCGGAGGAGGCGGCGGCACTGGCGGCGGGCTGCGCCGCCACGGCTTCACCGGCTGCGCCAATGACGCCGATGACCTGCATGACCGGCACCACTTCGCCCTGCGGGGAAACTATCTGTAAAAGTACGCCACTGGCGGGGGACTCCACCACATTGGTAATCTTGTCGGTCTCCACTTCCAAAAGCGGCTGCCCCGTTTCCACCGCGCCGCCTTCTGACACAAGCCAGCGCGCTATCTTGCCGGTTTTCATGGTCAGGCCCCATTTGGGCATCTGCACTTCGTAGGCCATCCTCAAACCTCCTCATGTGGAGCGATTTTTTATGACAGACGGTACGTTCGGATTCCGGGGCGGCCAACGCCCGCCGTAAAGTATTCGACTTTCGGCAATACCCCCGACCCGGCCCATCCATTTGCTGCTCTTGTCCAAGTAGTGCAACTCTGATGCCATCTTATAACATGCTAAAATCTAATATAATTTTATTAAGTATCACCAATACACAGTTAAAGTGTTCAAAAATGGAACATTTTTACATGACAACATACCAAATACAGGACACTTCAATATAAAAACATGACATAATTCTGCCATGATAGTTGTAGTTCTCTAGTAAAATCCTGCGAAAACCCTATTCATTTTTTCTAAATACTAAGGTATTACTTTCTCCAACTAGATTTGTTCCAGCGTACACAGAACCGTCACATGCGGTGGGCCTGTCTTGCCATCCTGACAGGGTGTGTGTCGGTCGCGCGGAACAAGCCACAATGCGGCCATCCGCAGGCGGTTTACGCCACATGAATGCGGCATGAGGAGAAGGGTATGTACGTATTGCAGCGCAATGGTGATGTTTTTGAAATGCGGCAAGAACCCAGAGGAACATCCAAATCTCCGCGCCCCGGACTTTTGCTCGGCGGCGGCTCCTCAAGCGGCAAGCAAAGGCGAGATGTGTGGGAAACATTCATCAGAACAGGACACATCGACGATCCCACACTTCCCCGGCCCATCGCCGCATCCTGGCAGCGTTGCCGCGACATGGGCGTCGACCCCCTTTCGCCCCGGTGCTGCGAGTTCACCCCCATGACGCAGATAGAGCCCCTGGCCGACATCTACGCCGATCTGGCGGCGGATGTGGAGCGGCAGGTATATGATCAGATAAAGCAGAGGGGCCTGCTCATTACGGTGGCTGACGCCGAGGGGCGCATTTTGCGCACCTGTGGCAGCAAGGAAGTTCTGCTGGAGGCCGACCGCCTGCATTTCGGGCCGGGGGCCGTGTGGTCGGAACTCAGCGTGGGCACCAACGCCATCAGTCTGTCCATTAACGACGGCACGCCAGCCCAGGTCATGGGAGTGGAACACTTTTGCAACAGCCACCAGTCCTGGGGCTGTTCGGCGGCTCCCATTTTCACGCCATTTGGCGACCTGTGGGGCTGTTTTGATATTTCCGGCCCCACCAGCGCCGACCACAGCCATGCCCTGTGGCTGGTCATGGGCGCTGCCCGCGAAATTGAGCGCCTTTTGCTCAACGCTTCGCTGGCCACTATGGAAAACAAGTCGCGCAGCCTCTTGAACACCCTGTTCAGTTCCATGCCCATAGGCATACTCATGGTGGATGATGAGGGCCGCATAAGCTACGCCAATACCCTCGCCGCCCGCATGTTGCGCTATGCCGGAGATCTGCGCGACTGCCGCGCCGACATGTTTTTCTGCAGCCCCGCGCACACGCACTGGCGGCAGAACAACGCCGAAAGCGTGCCGCTGCGCTGCACCGCAAACCCGGAACTCAGCGCCCGCATCGTGTCATTCATGACCAGCGGCACTGAAAACCGCCACTCCATAATTACCTTGCAGGCCGAGGCCCCGCGCGTTCTGCCGACGCCCGTCCGGCGAAGCCGCCGCGAAGAGCCCCGCCCCTTTGGCGACATCCTCTACCGCAGCGAAAAAATGGCCAGTGTTGTGGCCAGAGCACGGCATATGGCCCAAAGCCCGGCAGCCATACTGCTGTATGGCGAAACCGGCACAGGCAAGGAACTTTTCGCCAGGGCCATCCACGAGGCCAGCGCGCAGGCTGACGGCCCCTTTGTGGCAGTCAACTGCGGCGCCCTGCCCCGCGAGCTTATTCAGAGTGAACTTTTTGGCTATGAAAAAGGAGCGTTTACCGGCGCGGCGGAAAAGGGCCGCCCCGGCAAATTTGAACTGGCTGAAAAGGGCACGCTTTTTCTGGATGAAATATCTGAAATGCCCCTGGAAATGCAGGTCAACCTGCTGCGCCCGCTGGAAGAGCGCTGCGTGACCCGTGTGGGCGGCAAACAGAACATCAAGGTGGACTTCAGGCTTATCACGGCCACCAACCGGGATCTCGACCAGCTTATGACCTCGGGGAGTTTTCGCCAGGATCTTTTTTACCGCATCCACGTGCTGGCGCTTGAGATTCCCCCCTTACGCGAGCGCAAGGACGACATCGGCCTCATTGCGGAATACCACTGCCGCCGACTGTGCTGCACCTACGGCCAGCCTTTTGGCGGCCTTTCGGCCGAGGCCCTGCGCATTATGGAAGACTACGCCTGGCCCGGCAACGTGCGCCAGCTTGTGCACAGCATGGATTTTGCCGTCAATATGGCCCAGGGCGGCTGTATCCTTCCCGAACACCTGCCTGCCCCCCTGCATGCCCGGCACGAGCCGCTGGCCGCTGGCGGCGGCGACTGCGCCATGACCGCCCTGCCCCGCATGACGGAGTTCAACCTGGGCAGCATCGAGGCCCACGCCATCAAGGCAGCCCTGGCCCACTACAAGGGCAACATGCTGCAAGCGGCCAAGGCCTTGGGCATAGGGCGCAACACCCTTTACGCGAAACTGCGCAAAATAGATCACTGCAACTGATCCCGCCGATCTGTCATCTTTTTTTGCTGGCTGCTCCCCGATTTTCTTCTCTGCCCGGAATTGCGTACAGCGAAATTCCGGGCAGAGGGGCGTATATGCTGTTCCATACCAGCACAGCACAGGCCGGATTGTGTTCGGGCATGGAACAAGCATCATGCACCTGGTATGACAATCGACATGTGCATTTTTTCCCTATCAAGGATGTGAGCCGCTTCCCGGCCTGATTGCCAAAAATCCGCGCCACTGCGGCCTTTAAGGCACGACCTGTGCAAATGAAAGGGCATCATATACCCTTTTACGAGAGAGGTCGTTATGGCGGAGAGCATGCAAGCCGCGGTATGGCACGGTAAAAAAGATGTGCGGGTTGAAACGGTGCCTCTTCCTTCCCCCCCGGCCCCCGGTTGGGTGCAGGTGAAGGTTGAGTGGTGCGGTATTTGCGGGTCTGACCTGCATGAATACCTGGCCGGCCCCATCTTTATTCCTGTGAACGCTCCCCACCCGCTCACCGGCAAACAGGGCAGCCTCATCCTGGGGCATGAATTTACCGGCAAGGTTGTGGCCGTTGGCGAGGGCGTAACCAGCATCAAGGTTGGCGACATGGTGGCCCCCGATGCCTGTCAGCATTGCGGCGAATGCCAACCCTGCCGCGAAGGGCGCTACAACGTCTGCGAAAAACTGGCCTTTACCGGCCTGCATAATGACGGGGCTTTTGCATCCCTTGTGAATGTGCCCGCCGAATTGTGCTACGTGCTGCCCGAAGGCGTCAGCGCCGAGGCCGGAGCCGTCATGGAGCCGCTGGCCACGGGCTTCAAGGCCGTGCGCATGGCTGGCAGCATATTGGGGCTTAACGTGGTTGTGCTCGGCGCGGGCACCATCGGCCTTGGCACCATTATGGCCGTCAGAGCCGCAGGCGCGGGCAAGATCATTGTGGTGGAAATGTCCAAGGCGCGCATTGAAAAAGCCA